>Ga0114962_10000129_pt1 | contig 63473 bp, 114 predicted proteins | sample C_130820_MF_Meta_FD_87017 | JGI IMG/M metagenome (GOLD analysis project Ga0114962, IMG submission 87017) | Freshwater microbial communities from Lake Croche, Canada to study carbon cycling - C_130820_MF_MetaG | ecosystem: Environmental > Aquatic > Freshwater > Lake | place: Lake Croche, Canada... | reverse complement strand
TCCCAATTACACAAATCAAATATTGAATGTACAAAGACTTTATTACATACAAAATGATTTTGTAAACCAACAGTTTGCCCAAAATGATTCTAGTTCATTAACTATGGGCTGGTTAGGTGGATTTTAATGGCTAATTATCAAAATATCGTAGGTTATCAGTTAGGACAAGGATCTATGGGCACTGCCTATAGTATTGTCTATTCTGTGCCTTCTTCTACGACTGTGCCAGCACAACCTGCCACTAGAACTTTTGTAAAAGACATTACAATAGCAAACACTACTGCAGCATCTATTGGTATTTATGTGCATTTAGTCACTCAAAGCGGATCACCAGATACCACTAATGCAATCTTTTATAATAATGCTCTTCCTGCCTATACAACTGTTCAATGGAATGGGGTTCAGATTTTAAATCCTGGTGGTACGATACAAGTAAAAGCTTCAGCTACAGGATGTGCAGTCACCATTAGTGGAGGTCAAGGTACATGACGATTCAGTATTTTCCACCTATTGCTGGCTCTACTAGTTCTATTGCTTCAGCACCTTGGGAAGTGCAAGTTGCTCGTGGTCTAGTTTCTGGTGCTAGTCAACTTAATATTTTTGCTTATTCGGATACTGTTAAAACCACTTTTTATACTTTATGGGAACTAACTGGTACTACGCAATACGCATTTCCTACATCTGCGGTAACAATGACTCTTGTTAGTACTTCTGCCTCTGACAATACAAGAGCAACAATTCTTGTTAATGGGCTTGATTCAAGTTGGAACTTAATAACTGAAACTGTAACTTTAAATGGTGTAACAGGCGTAACTACAACTAATCAGTTTCTTCGTATTAATTCTATGGTTATGACAAGTACGGGTACAGGACAAACTACTAACGTAGGCACAATTACAGCAAAAAATGGTGGTATTACATACTCTCAAATTAACATAGGGGTAGGTAGGTCTCAAGCTGGGGTATATTCAGTACCTAATGGCTATACCATGTACCTTACTTCAATTAATGCTTTTAATGGTGACGCTGCGGCAGGTAATGCAATTAATTATCAAGTAAAAAGCACTAATAATGCTCAAACTAATCCAGTAACATTAACTATATTACAAACATCTTGGGACCAAAGATACCAAGTAATAAGAAATAATCCATTTCCATATACCCAAAAAACCGATCTTCAATGGCAGTTTTCCACCGCAAGCGGAACGCATATTGTAGGATTGATTTTGCAAGGTCTTTTAATTAGTAATACAGCAGCATAATGTGGTATAATAGATAACCCTTCAAAGCGAGTTTAATATGAGTTTACAATTAGCGGCAAGACACCTAGAACAACATGGGCGTGGAAAAGATACTCATTTAGTTCATATGACTTCTGGAGAATTAATGGCTCTCCAAAAGCTTGCAGAAAATCATGGTGGCTCTCTAACAATTAACCCTAAAACAGGTCTTCCAGAAGCTGGCTTCTTAGGCTCTATTTTACCTATGGCTTTTGGTGCTATTGGTGCATCTATGGGCATACCTGTATGGGCTTTAGCTCCAGCTATTGGAGCAATCGATTACGCTATTACAGGATCATTAGGTCAGGGTATTATGGCGGGTCTTGGAGCTTGGGGCGGTTCTGGTTTATATAACAATATAGCTGACTTTGGTGCAAATCCAAATGGTGTATTTAATGCTCAAGAAACACTTGCACAATCTGCACCACAAGTAGATGCAATGACTGGTGAGGCTGTTAATACAGCAACTTCAACAGCACCTATCGGACCAGATGGCTCATATAACATTGCACCAAATTACGATATTAATCCAGCTACAGGTATGCAAACAGGACTTAATCCACAAGTCGTTGCACCAGCTACAACCAATGCGGCTGGAACAGTTCAAGCTGGAGGCTATACAGGACCCAATTTTAAACAAGGGTTGCAAAATCTTTATGAACATCCAATAGACTATCTATCTAAACCAGGTAATGCTGTGAATGCATTAAGCACAGTGGGCGGTGCTGGATTAGCTATTGCTAAAGACTTAAATCAACCTGATGCATATAAGCCTGCAGAAAAAAATACTAATCCAATGCATTTAAAAGTAAATGACCCTAATTTTAAAGGTCAATTCCCTGAACCCAATGTTTATGAAAGTTTATACCCAAGCTTTATTACCAAACCATTTGGCAGTAAAGATGGTGGGTTAATGGATGTGAATAAATATGCAAGTGCTGGAGTCATTGATCTAGAAGATTTAACTAAGCCAAAAAGAGGCGACATCATTACTGCTCAACAAAAAGCTATTGCAGACATCAATAAAGGTGCAGCAATGTTTAAACGTCCAGTAAAAGACATGCCAAAAACTGAATCTACCATTTACATGGATACTGACCCAAATACTGCTCATTTAACTGCGGAACAAGCAGCGGCATATCGTGCAGAAGCTAATGCTAAAGCAGCACAAATGCCATCATCTTATTTTGCAGGTACGCAAAAGTTCCCTACATTAGGAGCTATTAATACTAATCCTGTAGTAGCTTCTCAATATGCTCGTGGTGGTGAAATGCATGGATTACCTGGTTATAATTTAGGAGATTATTCAGATGGTGGAAGATTACTTAAGGGACCTGGCGATGGCGTTTCTGACTCTATCCCAGCCTCTATCGGTCATAAGCAACCAGCAAGATTGGCTGAAGGCGAGTTTGTTATCCCAGCTAGAATTGTTTCAGAATTAGGCAATGGTTCAACTGATGCGGGAGCTAAACGTTTATACGATATGATGGATCGTATTAAAGCTAAACGATCAAAAGCTAAAAATATAGCAGCAGATACTAAAACATATAAACTTTTACCAGCATAAGGAATAAATCATGGGTGGCAACGTAGCGGGCGGAATTGGCTTACAAAATAACAATCAAATGGGATCAAATAATGCTCCTCATCAAGGAAATTTTGGCATACCTCAAGGTTCTCCAATGAATCAAGTTGGTGTACAACAAAATCAATCCAATCCTTATGGAAATAATTATCAAGGATTTCAACCGTACGGTAATGGATTTGGTGGATTTAATCCAAATGGTAATCAAAGTATGCCCACACAAAATACTATGCAATTTAATCCACAATTATTTTCAACTTTCAATCAAATGCAACAGCAGCAACAACAAATGCCAAGTCCTGGCGTTCAAAATATGCCAAGATTAAACCTTGGTCAAACAGCTCAAATGAATGAACCTATGGGTGGATTTACTGGACAATCATCTACCAACACAACAGGATTTGGTGCTGCACCACAAGCTGATGGCTTAGGTGGTTTAGGTGCTATTGGCTTTAATCCAGCAAATAAAATTGGTCAGTAATGATTATCTACGAAGACGTAGATGGAACTAAATTCAAAGAAGAATTCATGCGAGTTCTTCCTGGTCATTATGATGAACTTTGCGTAACAAAAGAATTTCCATTTGATCCTGATTGGGATGCTTATGATCGAATGGCAGCAGCGGGATATTTAAGAACAATTACAGTAAGAAATGATAGTGAATTAATAGGCTATATTGCTTTTTTTATTCAACCTCATCTGCACTACAAATCTTGTAAGGTGGCTTATGAAGATGTGTATTATCTTAAGCCAGAATATAGAAAAGGTCGTATTGGTATTAAAATGTTTCAGTACGCAGAATCAGCATTAAAAAGAATTGGTGTAAACAGAATTATTGTTCACACAAAAATCCATTTGGATAACTCCAGACTATTAGAGTATTTAGGCTATAGCTGGACAGACAAAGTATTTTCAAAAGTATTAAAGGACTAATATGAGTTATTCACGCAGACAACTGTATGCATTAGGTGAGCCATTAGGTTCTAACGTCACTCGTAAAACAAGTGGTGGTAGAGTCATTTATGGAGGCGGTGATTCACCACCACCATCTGCAGCACCTACCAATACAACAGTGACAAATACAAATATTCCTGACTATGCACAGCCATATGTTACGAATATGCTTAATGCTGCTCAAGCTCAAATATATGCTCCAGATGGCACTACATTTAGACCTTATACGCCTTACAGCACAGATCCAACTAAATATGTAGCTGGCTTTTCACCGCTCCAAACACAAGCTCAAACTTCAGCTGGAGCATTAAAAACACCTTATACATATGCTCCTGCCATAGGTCAAACTATGGGAACAACAATTGGTATGGGTGGCGTTGGTTCAGCTATGGGAAGTGCTGGTGCTAATTACAATGCTATGGCTACCGATCCTAGAGCTATGAGTGCATTTATGAATCCTTACCTTAAGGCATCATTAGATCCTCAAATTGCTGAAGCTAGAAGACAATACGATATTACAGGTCAACAAGAACAATCTGCTGCTGGAAGGTCTGGTGCTTTTGGTGGATCACGTGAAGCATTAATGGCTGCAGAAAATGAGCGTAACAAAAACATGGCTATCAATCAAATGATTGGTCAAGGTTACAATACTGCATTTAATCAAGCACAACAAGCTCAACAATACGGAGCAGGTCTTGGTCTACAAGGACAACAAGGTCAGCTATCTGCGTTACAAGGTCAGCTTGCTGGTGCTGGTCAATTAGCTGGTCTTGGTGGTCAAGAATTAGCAGCTCAACAATCTATTCTTGGAACTCAAGCACAACAAGGTGCATTACAACAACAAAATCAACAAAACATTATCAATCAAGCTGTTCAAAACTATGCTACAGCACAACAATATCCATTTATGCAATTGGGTACACTTAACTCTATGTTGCGTGGTTTGCCAATGCAACAAAGCTCTACACAAATGTACCAAGCACCTCCAAGCACCGTATCTCAATTGGCTGGTCTTGGAACAGCTGGTATTGGTTTAGCTGGTATGGCTAACGCAACGGGCATGTTTGGTAAGGCTGATGGTGGTGTAATCAAAGCAAAAGAAGGTGGTGTAATTAAGGCTGCTGGAGGCATACCTATGAGTATGTATTCTCCACAACAACTTCAACAAGCACAAAAAAGCCAATACACTAGTCCTATAGCTAAACTTGTAGCCACTGGATATATACAAGATGATCAAAGATTAAAATCCAATCCAGAAGCCCCTAGAATGTTAGCTCAAATAGATGGCTCACCTATTACCACACAACCTATGGGTCAGCCTATGAATAGAGCTGGTGTAGGTGCTATTGCAACACCTCCAAATCTAACAACAATGAATGCAGCGGGTGGTGGATTATTAGCTTTTGCAGGTAAAGATGAAAGTCTTGTTCCTGATATTGGTGATGACGCTAGAAAGTTTAAACTTGCTTCTGATACAGAGGAAAAAAAACCATCTAGTTCATCAGGCACACCATTTACATTATTTGGTTACCCAGTAAATAAAGCTGCAAAAGATGCTGAAATGACAAAAGTGAACGCTTTAAATTTTAGAGATCAAATTAAACCTCCAGAAGCTCCAAAAACTGAGGATAGTTTTGCTGCATTTATTAAGTCTAGAGACACAGGTCCTACTTATACTGCTCCTGTAGTTACAGCAAAAACAATTGAATCTGAATTAAAAGCACCACATCGTGCAAATCCTGTAGCTATTCCAACAAAAGAAGCTTTACCAGCACAAGAAGCTGCACCAGTTGACAAGTCAGATTACGATGAAATTAAGCAAATGCTTATTGATGAATACAAACATCCGAGCACTAAAACTGCTGATGACATCAACACACAATTAGCATCCGTGCAAAAACGTATGGCAGAGCGTGACAAGATAGCTGGCTATGAAGCACTAGCAAGAGCTGGATTTGGTATTATGGCAGGCACATCTCCATATACTGCGGTTAATATTGGTCAAGGTGCTCCAGAAGGTCTTGAGTCATATCAAAAATCACGTGCTGCAACTGCTGAAGATCAAGATATTATTAACAAGTATGCTATTGCAGGTAAATCTGCTGATGAGGCTCGTCATCAACAAGTGGGTCTCAACCTTCTTAAAGTGGGTGAAATGGAGCAGGCTGCTAAAGATAGGCTTGCTGCACAAATGGCTACGTTAAAGAACACACAAGAATACCGACAAGCCAGTCAAGAAACAAAAAATCTTTTAGCTGCAAGTTTAATACAATCAAGAAATTATAAAGAAGATACTATAAAAGGTGAAAAAACATCTCAAATTGGTGGTGCAATTAGCACATTTGATGCTGCCTTGAAAAAAATTGATGATGTTCAAAACCATCCAGGTCGTTATAATGGAGCAGATGTAATTGGTGCCGCAGCAAGCCATGTTCCAAATACAGATGCTTATGACTACAAGGCTTCATTGCAAGGATTAAAAGACATACAGTTTATGGCTTCAATTGCAGGTATTAAGGGCACTGGTATTGGTCGTATCTTACTTCCTGAAGTTGCAAAGATTCAAAACTCTACAGGTGTGTTAGATACTCATCAAAGCAAAGCACAGTTTGATCAGCAACTTAATAATTTAAGAAATATGATTACAGCTGCTAAAGCAAGAGCTATTGGATCTGCTAATCAATATGGCATTTCACCTCAAGACTTAGGAATAGTAAAACAATGAGCGAAAAACTATCAGAACTTGACCAAGAACATATAGCTGACATAGTCAGTGGTGCTGGTGCTCCATCAGTGTCATCTGCTAAGGCAAATGTTGAGCCTACTTTTGCAGAGACACATCCGCTTACTGCATCTTACTTAAGTGGTACAGCCAAACCTATTGCGGGTCTAGCTCAATACATTGGCGTTCATGAACCAGCAAGATATTTGCATCAAGTAGAAAAAGAAGCTAAAGCTACAGGAAGAACGGGTGTAGGTGCTGCTGAGTTTGCTGGTGAACTTGCTGGACTTTTAGTGGGTGGTGAACTTACGCCAGGTGCTTCAGTTGCTATAGCAAAGAATCCATTATTAACAGGTGCAGTTACGGGTGCGGCAACTTCTGCTGTCATGCCTACACATGTGACAGAAGGTGAAAGTTATGAAGACTTTTTAAAACAAAAAGCATCTGATATTGCTATGGGTGCTGGATTAGGCGGTGCATTTGGTAAAGGTTCTCAACTGCTCTTTGCTCCTATTGTAGGAAAGAAAGTGCAAGCACTTAAAGATATGGGTATGAAAGAGTTTACACCTGGTCAATTACTCAGTGATATTCCATTTATTGGTCCTATGCTACAAAGAGGCGAACAAGCTTTATCTAGCGTTCCTGTGGTAGGTTCTTTAATGAAGGGTGGTAGACAAAATGCCATCGAAGACTTTAACAGGGCTGTAGGCAATCATGTATTGCAACCTATGGATGAAGCTTTAAGTAAAACAAGCAATGTAGGTCATGAGTTAGCTGATGAAGTATATAACAAAGTGACAAATGCTTACAGTGAGATTGCTCCAAAGTTAAAATTTAATGCTAAGTTTAAGGATGCAGAAACTGGAGAAACGGCACTTAATACACTTAACACTGCTTTAAAAGACGTAACAGAGAATTTAGATGCAAATCAAGCTAAGGCTGTAGCATCTACTTATAGAAAGTTTATTATTGATCCGCTTCAGTCAGACTTAACTATGACGGGTGAAAGATTTAGACAAGCTGAAAGTAATTTAGGTAATGCGGCTTATGATGCCTATAAAGCAGGTAATACAACCATGGGTGGGGCTTATAGAGAATTACAAGCTAATCTTCGTGGTATGTTAGCAAAACAAAATCCACAAAACGCTGCAGAACTTTCAGGTATACACGAATCGTTTAAACGCTGGCTTAGATTAGAAAAAGCTGCTGCTAAACGAGGTGCTGAGGAAGGCGTATTTACCCCATCTCAATTTGCAAGCTCAGTTGAATCTTTAGGCGGCAGATCGTCTGCTAGAGGTAAAGCTTTAATGCAAGACCAAGCTAAAGCAGCTGAAGCTGTATTAGGAAACAAAGTGCCTGATAGCGGTACAGCAGAAAGAGCTATGGCTGGTGCTTTATTAACTGGTGGATCTTTATTTGGTGGCATCCCTTTCCTTCCTACTGTGGCAGCTTTGGGTGCTTATAGTAAGCCAGGCATGAGAGCTATTACAAAGCTTGCTACTGAAAGACCTGAATTAATGAGAGCATTTGCTCCAGAAGTTCAAACAGCCGCAGCTACAGCTGGCGGTATCAATGCTAATCAGTATGCAGAAGGTGGCTATCTTAAGAAGTTTCAGAAGAAATAGCTTCAAGTATTACCTTACAACCCCCACCTTTTACCACTTCACCCCTTATAATATGTAGGTCGTCTATTTGAGAATCATTCTCATATACGCCTGCATGTTCCATAGCGTCTAAAAGACTCTTCATATTGTTGTCTATATCACGTTTTCTTCTATCAGGAGGGTATAGGTATACCTTAACCTTTAATCGTGCGTTATAGAGCGATTCTGTGCGTTTTAGAGCTATTATAGAGACCTCTTTCCTAAACGCTAATCCAGCCTTACCAATAAACCTTATTTTACCATGTATACCCCAATAATGATTAACTGAGGGTGGATAGGGAAAGTCGTACTCTATTTTCATGATTTTCCTGATGTTTTGTGTCGCAAAAAGTAGGAAACTGTTTCTTAAAATATACATTTTGTATATTTTGTAAATTAGGAGAAACACCATGTGGACTAAACCAGCAGCTACAGAAATGCGTTTTGGCTTTGAAGTAACTATGTACATTCTTAACAAATAATGTATAATGATCTTCGGTGATAGCGTTCCTCAGAAAATCGGTATCACTAAAAGGGGGCTTAAAACGTCCCCTTTTTTTATTTAATAAAACAAAGTGCGTATTCGTATATAGTTAAAATAAGCCTTAAAAATCCACCTAGCATGCACATAAGGCAGAATACTGTTATGAATGCTATAAAAACATCTGTATTATTTTGCAACTTTAATCACCTCACCAGTCGACTTATCAAGTTCGTACTCTGCTAAGTCAGCACTAGACATCTTTTGATTCATAATGCGTCTGCCGAATATACGATCAAAGCCCTCCTCGAAAGCTTTTTGATTTGTAGGGCGTTGTGTATCACCCTTTCCTGCTTCACTGTGTTTAGCCAATTGGAGTTCTCCTTACGATTTCTTTAGCAATCTTTGCTCTTTTCTTACCACCCTCTGTAAGCTTCTCTAACAATAAGTAGAGTTGCTTTAAGGATAATGCTTTAAGTCTTTCTTTGCCAGTCCCTGTTTTAAAAGGATCAGCATGACGTTTACTTTTGTGAACTTGTGGTGCTGCCATATTATTTCCTTACACACATAATTACAGGGGCTATCCCTGGTCGTTTAACATTATCATACTTTTCTATAATTGAGGTTTTAGCATTCTCACATGACAATTGAGAATCGAAGTTGACACTAAAAGTTTCAACTGACATATTGCCAAACATAATAACTATCATGACGTAACTCATACTAATTTACCTATCCATTTACCATTTGAATTAAGCACCATAGGCATAAGCTTAGGTTGACCATCTATAATCATACCACATCCTATGATGAATCTTGTTTTAAAGTTCTTAGCGTATTGAAATGCCATTGACTTTTGATTGATTAAGCACCCAACTTGCATACCCCATACTAAAGCATCTGGATTAGAATAATAGCCAATACTAAACTTCGTATGGTAATGTCCCTGAACAGTATGCATACCATATTGCATAGCTACTTTAAGAACGTCAGCAGATAAGCCATGAGTAAAAAAACAACGAGTGCCATCAGATAAATCAATAGTATGATCCTCTACCCATTTCCAAGCAGGACTTACTCCAAGATAATCATTGTAATCTCTTAAGTATCCTTTTGGAACTCCATGCTTTAATGCACGTCTAAACAACATAGATGAGTGATTAGAATGCACAATCATCATCTTTGGAAAAATCTTTTCAAGTTGTTGAATGTAAGATATAGCTGCAGCCAATTCATGACCTGCTGAAAATAAATCTGGATCAGAATCATGCATAGACATAGCATGCATATCAAGCTCATCACCAATATTAACAATATGATCTGGCTTGTATTTCTTCTTTAATGCTTCTAAAAACTTAAAAGCATCTGGGTGATGATAAGGAATGTGTAAATCGGATATAACCAAAACTGACTTGTATTTCATAAGTTCCTCTCTTAAAGTTCAAGTTTATCCCAACCCATTAGAATATTAATTTGTTTCATATGGTTTCTAAATGATTGGTCGTGATGATGGTAGTTTGCTTTTCCTTCTAAATAAAACTTCATATGCACTAGTTCATGTGCAGTGGTTCTTAACAAATTCTCTACTGTAGATTGCCTGGCATCTGATAGCCTGATCACTAAAGGCTCACAATCAAACTCACCCATAACTTCTTTAGCTGATGTTATTTCAAACTCCACTTTTGATGGTGGAGGTAATTTCCAAGTATTGAATGGCTCAATGGATCTAAGAAACACATAAGTTGCTCGTAATGCATCCTCATTAATAATTGTTTTCATAGTCCATTCCCTGACTCAATTAATCTTTGTGTAGATTCTTTGTATGATTTGACTCCGTTAAATGTTTCTGATTGAGATTTGTCTATATACATAGGGGACATAACGATATTGTGTTTTTTAGTTGGAAGATCTTTAAACCATGAAAGTTCTGAAGGTCGTGTGGGAAGAATAGCTGACCATACTAATTCACCATTAGCATCAAACTCTTCTAATTTCCATGCGTCTGGCTTATTCATCGAAAGAACTCCTAAATTGTTTTGTTTCCACTAATTCACTAAATATGTTCCATAAATGATTAAACTTCATATCATAAAGCTCAATCACCGCTTCAATTCTTTTGCGATCTATATGGTTATCTTCCATAGGCTCAATAATCATTTTTAATTCATCTAATATATTCCAACAAGTTATTATCTGTTCTTCTAAGTCAAAACGATCCATGTGATCTCCTATAGTTGTTTTCCGTATTTAAATAGAACTTCTTTTGGTACTAAAAATGCTTTTTTCTTTTCAGTATCACCCGTTCCAACAAATTCCCTATAGGTTAGTTTGTTTAAGAATATGCAGTTAATAATGTCAAGAGGTTTAATTGAAACAAATTGTTTGTCATCGTAAAAAACCCAATAGTCCGCAGTTGTTGTCATTAACGCAGAAGGTTTACCAAACATTTCTATTTCTATTACGATATTGCCTGTTTCATTGCTCATAGGATCGTACTTGACTTCAACAGACTTATGTGTCTCTGGAATCCAAATATCATATCCTTTAAATGCCTCTACTTTGGTAGCACATGGACAAGTCTTTTGAATGATAGCAAGAACTTTATCTTCTACACTGTTACCACGTTCAAGATCATGTTTAAACGTATTCATTTAACTTGCAAATGATCATTTAAAAATAACCAACCGATTGTTTCTCGATGAGCACGTTCCCATGCATCGATACGCTCTTCACGAGTTAAGTCACGCCCAGAATCTATGGTAGAATGGCATTCATAGCACAGTGCCGCTATGCGAAAATCGTTTGCCTTTAAAGACCGACCTTTTCCGTCTCTCATTTGATTAGAATGAGCAGCAACTACTGTGCCGTCTTCTCTGCCACAATGCTGGCATGGAGATTGTCTAACTATTTCTAAAAGCTTTTTATTTCTGTACATGTTCTAGCCTTTCTAACACATCACGTTTTTGATCATCAGAAAAGTCATACCAATTGACAATTTCATACAAAGTTCGATGACAACCTTTGCATTTATTATTCCACACTTGGCATACACCAATACAGGGGCTATCTAAAGAATTCGTCATATATAATAAATCCTATGGCTATGCCACAAATAAATGCAGTCAATAACATACATTCAAATAAAGGCGACATTATTCAAAAAACTCTTCTTGAGGAGGAAAGTTAATAGCCATATTGACTTGAATGCCGCTAGGCTCTCGTAGTATAACAGAAACTTTAGCACTGTAAAGGTTTGATCCATATACTTTTTTCAAAGCATCCCAAACTTGTGCATTAAAGTCTTGTTCTTTCATTACCAAGTTCCCATAGGCTTAGATATAAAATGACGAGTTAAATTATTTCTAGTGATGTATTGTTTCCAATCAGTTTGCTTATCTTTGTAAAGAACTGCAAAACTAAATAACTCTAATAATTGTGCTAATTCATAAACAGTCACATCTTCTTGTGGTGCATAATGCCATTGCATACCTTCTGGTATGTCTAGGAATGCCATCTCTGGATACAAGTGCATCATTTCTTTTTTCCTTTCTTAGTTAATTCTTCTATCTTTGCAAGCATCGCTTGATTGTCTTGAAACATATTGACGAATGCGTTATGTTGTTTTTTTAATTCTTCTCCATGTGCTTGAAGAAGTTGACCCATTTCCAAACCAAGCTCTTTATCTAACTTATATACACGCTCAGCTAACATGATAAGTTTATCTAGCATTTTTTCTCCTTTTGATTGCAGGAAGTCCTATTGATGTAGGATTTGTTTCCTCCATCATTTTACGAGCCATTTTTTTAGACAATTCTGGTATATCATCCAAGTCTTGACCTTGAATAATAAATCCCATCATTGCCATACCAGCATAGACTGATTCTAGCTGTTCTTTATCACTCATTTTTTCATCTCCAATGATTCAATTCTTTGAGTTAAAATTGAACCAAGATCCTTACCTTTGATAGCTACCATTTGTGCCTCTTCGCAATCATAAACTAATTGAGCTGCATCTTTAATTGCTTTGTTATATCCGCTTGTATATGCATCATTACCTTCGATAATCATTGTAATTGCATTACGCACTAGCTCTGATGCTTTTCTACGTTGAGCAATCGCTGTTAGTTTAGAGTGCAAGTCAGGTGGTAAGTATAATGAATATGGAACTTTTTTTAGTTTTGCATCCATTGTTTATATTCCCTATTTATCTTATCTAAAAGTTGTTGTGCTGTTACGTTATCTTTAAGCTCTGCTCTTGATTGAATACCTAAATAGTTACGCAACCAAAAGGTAGCTGACTCTTCATCTTTTTTAATAATCTGATTATCTGCATGAAGAAAGTCCCAAAACTCTTTTGAAGTGCATAGTATGCCAGCTAACTGAACATGTTTTCCTCCAACATACTCTGCTTGTTTATCTACATGCGGTCGATCTGTTCTAACGAATACACATTGATAAGCAGCTCCAACAAAGTCTTGTAAAAGCTCCAAAGGAAAATCATCTGGATGCACAACAAGGGTTAATGAAACGCCATTTTTATCTTGCTTAATGGCAACCTTTTTAGCTTCGAATTGGATTGGCTTCACGTTGAGCCTCCAAATATTGAACCACACCACTCAAACGAATAATTTGATAATGTAAATTCAAGTTTTCTGCCTTAAGAGTATCGTTTTGTTTACGCCATTCTACGCAAAAAGCATAGAGATCGTGGACCTGAGCTTGCAGGTCCTTGATCAATTTCTCCTGAGGCGTAATTATTTCTACTGCCTTCTTGGATCTTGCCATTTTAGTTCTCCCAAGGATTTTTGGCAGAAGGTGCACCCGCTGGTTTTTCATAAGGCTCTGATGCTGATAACGATAAGAAATTGTTACCCGCTTGAGAAGTCTTGTTCCATGCAGCAATAGCTACTTTAATCGTGCCTTCTTGATGTTTCTTTAAAAGATCAATGAGAAGATTACGATCAATATCTACTGAACCCCTAAAGTCTGGATGATTCTCTGCTTTTTTAGTATCATTTTTAAATAATACGCCTGTGTTAGGACGTGCCTCATATGCTTGTGCCATCTTGTTTTTCCTTTTCTAATTTAATTTTTACTTCTGTAAATTTATCCATCATACCCTTAAAGAACTCTGGATCCGTTAATTTAACCTCATCAAATAACAGTTTGTTCTTCTTAAAGATTGTCATAACATCTTCAACCTTTGTAGCAAAACCTAATTGCAAATGAGAAGCATTCTCAATTAGATCTAACCATCCTCGAACATCTCCCTCTGGTTTAGCTGGAGCTGTAATTTGCCATTCACCTCTTAAGCCTACGATCCTTGGACTTTCAGTTGTAGGCTCAACTTTTTTTGGGTCATCTTTTCCTGTGGTAGCGTCAAGAGCGTCATGCTCAACGATCTCCATGGCTGCTACCCAAAGATACCTCCTCAAGTAAGTCTGCACCGCCCCAAGATTTTGAATTGCATGACAACCCTTTAATTCAGCTGAAGACATCGGTGAACTAAACACAACATAGTTTGGTGTTGTAGTATCAGTTGCATCCACATCAACAATAGTCAATGTTGCTATTTCTGTGCCAAAAGACACAGTGCCACATAGACCTACCTTGCTGAATATATTTTGAATCGTAGGTAAAAAATCACCTAATTCAAAGTATTCATAATTTGCAAACTTGTTTCTACCAGACTTTTTAAGACTAGTATTTTGCAGCAGGATTCTTGCTTCCTGTAATTTCTTGTATACACTCATTTGTTCTCACCTCTATTAATTTATCTAAATAATGCCTAGCCTTACGTAAATCTTCTAAGCCTCCCTTGTCTTTGTGTCTCACAACATACTTAACTATATTACCTTCTAAATAGTCAAGCTTGTTAGCTACAATAAAATCCCATGGTTGAATAGTCTTGCTCACATAATGACTGCCACCTATTTGTGAACTATCGACCATTGGAACTTTTTCATCAAAGATCTTTTCATAGTCATCATATATAACGTTTGATGATGACCAATTAAAATTTACTCCCGCTCCATCGCTCATGGATTCATCTCCTTATATTGTTGATACTGTTTACACCACTTGCTCACCAAGCAATAACTTTCACATCGACCTCTTTTACCACGTCTAATTTGAATGTCATAAAAAGGTCCAAGTTCTTTCTTAGCTGCTTCTGCTAACTCAGATGAATCGTGTAATGACTTAGCACGAGTTGCTCCTTGTTTAACAACTGCCCATACAGGAGGTTTTTCCCACATCTCTTGTGGTGTGCACTCCACAGGATCTGCTCCTGTTTCTATTGCAAAGTCAGCTGCACTATGTTTAGCAATACGCCCTTTAATAAAAGCTTCTTGCTCTTCATATGTCCACAGTGGCACATTGACCATAGCTACAGGCTTTTGTGGATACTCTGGATTGCGATCTGCTTCTGACTTACTCCAATCTTTTAATATACCAATAATCTTTAAAGACTTAATCTTTACTTTTTTATTGTATGCAACCAACCACGCATAGATATTTAATTGTTGTTCCCATTCTGGTTTATCATTTTTTACAGCCCAGACAGATGTCGTCTTGTAGTCTTGGATATGAATGCCATCTTCGTCAACCACCTGAAGATCAACTGCACCTGATATGCTCCAACCATCAACCTCTGCATGAAAGCGTTGTTCTACAATATTGTTTGCATCAGCACCTTTTTCAAGTATGTTATGCACTGCTGAACCAAATATAGACCATATCGTATCGGCTACATCTTGAGTCAACTCACTATCATGTTTTTTCATAAGTGCAACAATCTTAGGGCTGTTAAGTAACTGTGTTGCAGATAGATGTGCCTTACCTTTTGAGTAACTAGGATTCTTGGCTATGTTTTCAAAGGGTTTTGGTAATCCCCATTCATTAGTTATTATCATTCTCTGCCTTTCAATAGAATATCTGCAAACTTATAAGCAAGACCTACAAGTTTTTCATAGTCCCTATCAAACATAACTGGACATCTTTTTTGTATTTCTGGGTCATTAGTAACTCGCATTAATGCTGCAAAAGCCTCATCGGTAATATATTGTCTTTTGCTCATATTAAACCTCACAATTCTTACTAGAGCACGCAGCATTATTTAACAATGTTTCTTCTAATTCATCGAATGCTTTATCTTTTGCAATCGCTTCTACTGCACGATTAACATCGTTAAACATATTGTAATCATTTTCTGTTGTTCTCATTTTAATCATCATGCCACGATCACGACCATGATCTGCTAATACAGATGTCACCCAATCGCTAGGCTCTACACCCCACGACTCAACCTCTGCATATTTTTTATCATCTAAATCAACTTCTGCTACTACTAAAAACTTTTTCATTTTCCTCTCCAATTTTGTTCACACTCTTGTTGAGTGTGCGTTTTTAAACATTCATTGTATTGAGCCTTCTCAGCAGACCCCAACAATAAACAAATAAGCTGAAATATTGCTGAAAAAACATCCATGATTATTTCCTTGGTTGACGAGCTTCTTTTTTTTCAGGTTTATCTATAGAACGCTCTTCTACTAATTTTATTTTCTTTCTAACAATCTCAAGCTCTTTTTCAAGACTATCGATATGTTTAAGAACTAGATGATAAGTATCATAAAGCTCTGCAACTTTTACTCTAAATGGTTGGATAGCTATTTCTAAGGGCTCTGCATTTTGACCTAGCTTTTTATGATACTCTGCGTTTAATACTGATTGATATGTAACCATGTCTTCTCTCCTAAATAAATATAAATAACAAACATAACAAGCTAAAAGTAACAATAATCGCCCAAAAAGCGTCATTTAACCTACGCACGTCTCTACGGGCAATAAATGCCTGTTGGAACATTTGCATGTCAATATCTATTTTACTTGGGTGATTTGGATAGACTTTGCCGTTCTCACGAGCTGGGTCGATTGGGTTATAACGTATATCTTGCTTCATTTCTATTCCTCTCATAAATATAATGAAATGCCATTATTATCCTCTTAAATTTAAATGTCAATAGGTTTATTGCAATTAATTCATGTGTATTAGATGTAAAGTATATTATACATCAGTTTTCACTCAAATCATTGATTTATATACAAAAGAATGAAAACAATTTTTAATTAAACGCAAAAAAGTGATATATACACCCCTATATGTTACCTTTTGGTATTAGTACGTACTTAAGTAAACCACAACATATAGTAACAAATACTTGACAAAACACTACATATGCTTTAATCTACAAACATCAGATGTCCTCTCTCTCATTCTGATACCCTTGTACTTCGTCTCTTAGGTGTCCTCTCACACCGCATAAAAACCTCGAACTGATCATTCGGGGTTTTTTCTTTTATACCCCTTGCATTTTTTTATAGAGTGTGTATTATATTTTGTAGAGACGGAGTATGAGGGAAGCAATTAAGAGGATAGTGCATTTGCACGTCTATTCTTTTTTGCATCCTTTATACTTCAAACTCTCGTACTCCAAACGTTATTAATGCACCTAGATGGGTGGCGTGGAAGAAAGCATAGGCTCGATTACACCTGTCGGCAAGCCTCGTGAACTTAAATGGGTATCACACAAGTAATCAGTAATGGGGTGGCAAGCCAGCTGGTTGCGAGTGAACATTAACTCTGGTAGGATTGGTATTGTTGGGCGGTTATCAACAGTATGGATCAGAGTGGCACCAAGCCACCCTTGGCAGAGCTATATTTAAAATAAGGAAAAATGATGGATTTTACACATGCAGTTGTTGATGACGGAGAGATCATTCGTAAGCATCGATGGTCAAAAAGAGAAGCCAAATGGTATAAAGATACTCATCCAGATATTCAAGTGGTAGAGTTACCTAAAGAAGCAATCAAACCATTTAATACTAACGATTACGAAGAGGCACCATACTAATGGCTGATACTAAAAAAACAATTATTGTTGAAAATGTAATCGTAAAGGGTTATATTAAACATGAGAATGGTCGTAAGACTATTTTTGAGTTTAACAAAAATGATTTTAAGCCAGTAGCATTTGAGAAAATATTTCAAGAGGTAGGAGAGAAGTTTTAATGTATACAAAATTAGATGATGACAGACAAGCCAAGTTTATTAATAACTTTTTAGCAGCCAATCCAAATTGTTGTATCAAAGATATCATTCAAGGTTGCGTGACCAATCGAACAAGATTAAGTTATTTGGAAAGTCAAGGGTATATTAAGTTACCTAAACCAATGAGCAAAGATAAAATAAATGCACTTGGTGCAAAAGCTGTTAAAAATAAATTCAAAAATTATGTATCTGTAGCTGTCGGAAGAGAATACGCCAGATGGGATAAATACCAATAAATTCTTTACGCTCATTGATGTCACTCGTCAATGGGTATATTGTAAAAATACATAAATAGTTTTCTTGCTTGAGACCAAGAAATGACTATAATTATGTATAGGGAGATGTAGTGAAGTCAGAAACAAATCACGAAGATTTAATACAAACCAATCTTGAATTATCAAATACAGTTGCCGATCTTGCAGACGAAGTAGAGTCGCTTAGAGCGATTATTGCTTCTAAACAATGGAACGCTTCAGAATTTGAACAGGATTATATACTTCACGAATATCAAACTGTCGTAGCACAAAACAGGGTGTTGATGATTGAAAATGAATCTTTAAGGGATTCAAGAGATATGTTTCAAAATAGAAATGATATACTTCTTAGAGACCTTAACAATCTGAAACGTAAAATTAAATAACCAAACCAGAGGTCATCTGGAAGTCAAGGAGTAGTATGTTAGAGTTAAGAAAGCATCAACTTGGAGTTATTGATGCATTGAGGGAAGGGTTTAAACAAGGTCATCGTTCACAGTTATTATACGCACCTACAGGATTCGGTAAAACAGAAGTAGCCATATGGCTTATGCAAGCCACCGCAGAAAAAGGCAAACGATCTGCCATGATTATGGATAGAATCGTTCTTGTCGATCAAACAAGTTTACGACTAGATAAATACGACATTCAACATGGCGTTAGTCAAGCAGACCATTGGAAGTATAATACTTCTGAACCCATACAAATATGTTCATCACAAACTTTAGAGAAGCGTAAAGACTTTCCTAAAGTAGACTTACTTATAGTCGATGAATGTCACATAGCACGCAGACAAATCACCAAATACATACAAGATAATCCAACAGTCAAAGTCATTGGATTAACCGCCACTCCGTTTACACGAGGTCTAGGTAAAATATACTCTAACGTAGTCACAGGGTCAACCACAGAATATTTAGTTATCAACAAATGGTTAGCACCATTAAAAGTTTATATCGCTAAACAAATCGATATGAAAGGTGCAAAGAAGATAGCGGGCGAATGGTCTCAAGATGTAGCAACCGAAAGAAGTATGAAGCTCACAGGAGACATTGTTCAAGAATGGATTGCAAAGACACATGAGATATACGGCAGACCGAGAAAGACTATCGTATTCTGTAGCGGAGTAAAGCATGGACAGGATTTAGTCACTCAGTTTGCCGAGAAAGGATACAACTTCGTATCAGTCTCATACCTTGATGATTCAGATTTTAAAAGAGCAATCATTGAAGACTTTAGCAAGCCCGACACAACCATTCATGGCTTAATCGCTACAGACATTCTAACACGAGGATTCGATGTTCCCGATGTTATGATCGGTGTTTCAGCACGACCATTTTCCAAATCTCTATCTTCTCACGTTCAGCAATTAGGTAGAGTCATGCGAACACATAAAGACAAAGAGTTTGCTTTATGGCTAGACCATAGCGGTAATTATCTACGATTTAGGGATGATTGGGAAGAGGTATTCTTAACAGGCGTTAAAGATTTAGATACACAAGAAGAGAAAGCAAAAGCAGAGCCTACAGAGAGAGAAAAGAAAGATGTGGTATGTCCATCATGCAAACTTTTATGGATACCTAAAGCCCTTAAATGCGAATGCGGTTATGTCAAGCCTAAGCCCATGTTCTCATCTCAAGCGGGCAAACTCCATGAGTTTGTTTCCATGTCTAACGAAGAGTATGAAGAGCGTCAAAAGTTTTATTCAGAATTACTCTCAATCGCAGATATGAAACAATTTAATCCTCATTGGGCGATGAAGACGTTTAAACAGAAGTATGGTGTATTACCAACAAAGTTAGAGTATAGCAGAAAAGAGCCAACACTTAAGACTATGAATTATGTTAAGCATAGAATGATTGCTTATGCTAGGGCTAACAAACCATCGAGGAAAGTAGCATGAGATTCGAAGACTTTGCAAGAGTGCATGGATTAATTATAAACAACGTCATACCACATAGGCAAGTCCGCACACCTACAGAAGACCATCCTCGAAAGATGAATGGGTCTTATAAGTTTCTAGGTGATGTAGGGTTTGTTATGAATTGGGCAACAATGGAAAAGCCAGCGGTATGGTTTCCCGACAAAGACTCTCCGATCACTATCCAAACAATATCACGAGCAGAAGCAAATGAGGAAAGAAAAAAATTAGCAGAGCAAGCTCGTAAAAAAGCGGGTTGGATTATGCATCAATGCACACAAGAAACACATCCTTATCTCGCATCAAAAGGTTTCCCAGATATGTTGGGTGATGTTTGGAACAAAGACGGAGAGAAACTATTGGTAGTCCCCATGAGACAATTCAAAACGCTTATTGGGTGTCAGCTCATCAATGACAAGGGGGATAAAAAGTTCTTGTATGGACAAACGAGCAAGGGTGCAACTCTCACCTTTAACGCAAAGGGATTCCCGATCTTTTGTGAGGGGTATGCGACCGCTCTCTCCATAAGGGATGTCTTGAAAACTAGCAATATCAAGTATTCTATCTATACTTGTTTCAGTGCAAGCAACATGAAGCTCATAGCTAGGAAGTTCAGGAAAGGTCTCGTTGTCGCAGACAACGACAGAAATGGGATTGGAGAGCGTTCCGCTATTGAAACAGGCAAGCCTTATTGGCTCAGCACCACAGTCGGACAAGACTTTAATGATTATCATAAAGAAGTAGGCACATTACATGCCTCCCAAGAATTAAAGAAACTAATACTATCTAGTTAATAGAAGTATAGGTTATTAACCTGTGCGAGCAAAGGCTTTTTGAATATATTTTTGTGTGGGCTTATACGGGAATCGTGAAAGAATTGAGCATGACCAACGGGATTATAGGTATATCCATTGGCTTTAGTAAGAAACTTAACTGCGAGTAATTGATACTTTAAAAACTCTTTTCTGTTAGGCTCTTTTGCTTTTTTCTGTTGAATGAGTGTTATGTATTCGAATTGTTTAGGCTCGTAAACTACATCACATACTCGGCTTATTGTTTTACTGCGGTTCATAACTACGTTGTAAACTGCCATTTGGTTATTAAAGTCATTACCCGCTTCACCGAATAAGACCATACCCAAACATGCACTTGCTATCTCTAGTTCTTGCATATCTTCTCCTTATAAAAGGCAGGACTCATAACTATACCACACTTACTCTCTCTAGGCAACCCAAGTCCTACCCTTTGTTGTTTTTACGCAACACGTTTAAACAGTTTTAATCTCCCAAATATTCAAAAAAGTCTAATGTCATTTTCACATCATCTGTTTCAAGGTCATCAACGATATCGCTTACTTCATCTTCATCATTGGCTTCGATATACACATCTTGCCATGCGTTATAAAACACTCTAACTTTGTAAGTCTTTTTCATAGCTTTTTCTCCGTATATACATCTTTATATTTAAAGGTAATAACCAACATCTCATGCGTAGGGTCTGCTTCGCATACCTTACATATATCAATCCATGTATCATTATGACTAAAGTCATCGGGATACAGTTTTAAATGCACAAATTCACTCATCACTTTCCTCCTCAAGCGTTGATCGCTTTTCATAGTTAATATCAGATAGCCATTCACTAAAACTTCCGCTTATATCACCCTCACCAAAGTCTTTTGTTGTGCCATCTAAAAATGTTATCTTAATCTCTACATTATCTATTTGATTAAATTCAATCTCTTCACTCATCATCATTCTCCTGTAATTCAAATTTAGGTGCTGTATATCCATTCGGTTCAATATTTAATGTTTCATAAATATCATTCTTTAATGCTTTAATTGAATAATCATTATTGATAAGGCTTAAAACAACCTCCAAACAATCCTCTGAATCAAAATTGCCTGTGCCACCAAGCCATTGTGTTAATTGTGCATGAGTAATCATCTTGCCACCTCGATAGCTTCATTTCGTTCTCTCATGGTTAAAAACAATTTCTCATGGCTTCTGCTATTCCAATAGTTAATAAAGTCTCCCAATAACCATTTTGTTTTCTCTTGCCCATTAAAACCATATAACACAAGCGTATCTTTATCATCTTTTGTCATTTTTATCTTCCCTATATAAGTTCATAACCTCTCTCTCATCTAATCCAACCTTGCCGATTAAATGTTGCTTTAAAGCCTTTAAATCTATCTCTTTAGTCTCTATTTCCATGCAATACCATTCTAATTCTTTTTTACCAATATACTCTAGTGCATAATCTACTAACTTACTCATCATCTTCCTCCTCTTCTTCATCATGTTCCATCATTAATAGTGATTCTAATACTTCCCAACCTAATTCTGTTAGTCTGTCTTGTATGCGTCCTTCGTTATCAACAAGCCATTCTTTACTTTCTTCTAATGTCCATAAAGGTTTAAGCACTTTCACATCTTGGGCTTGCCATTCTACGATTGCATAATTTTCTGTTTTACTCATACTGCCTCCTCTAAAGTTTTTACTGCCTCTTGGTATTCTTGGTTATCTTCTATGTCTCGACCAAGTGCCTCTCTTAAATATGTTAATGCCCAATCTAATGCCTCTGTCTTATTCATTCTGCCTCCTTAAAAAATGCGTTGTTCTCGATTGCCTTGATAATCATTGGCTCGTTTTCTACAAACTCCTCTGTGCTACCATAGGAATCCTCGCTATCATCTATCTCATGGGTTATATACCATGCATCTTCCTCTTTAAAGTATTGGATTCTTTTTGTTGACCTACACCCCCCATTCAACCTCATAAAAAATTCATTATATGGGTCTTCATCACAATTTTGTTTCAATGTATCAATAGAATTAATTGCTATCATCTTAACAACCCCTTAAGTATTTGTTATAGTTTTGTATCTGCTCTTTAGATAGTTTGTTTTTGTTTGCATCATCATGAAATTGGTTATCATTAGTTTTATCTATGCATACTACACTTAAAAAGTGATTACCGAATTTATCGCATAGTTCTTCCATGAATGCTTTGTTATCTAAATTACCTTCGTATTTCGTATTTGCTACATCTAAAATAAATCTAGGCATTTTGGCTCTCCGCTATAAAATTAATATTGCAATCTCTTATATCGCTAGGCTCTAAATCTGAATATATTTCCCAAAACTTTTCACTAGCTTCTTCACGATTTTCAGCCTCTATCATTTTCTTATATACTACTGTTTCACTTGCTTCAACATAAAATTTACCCATTATTTTTTCTCCCATTGTTTAATTGTTTCTAATAAATCCTCTGCTAATTCATATCTACCTTCAAAAATGCCTTCGCTTCCATCTGTTAACATGCCTTCATCTAAAGCATCCGATGCATCTTTAGAAACGTTAACGCAATAATCCTTAATCAAGTAAACAATTGCTTCATACTTATTCATATTTCCCCCTTAATATTCTGGATGCATACTGTAGAATACATCAGATGCAATTTTAATTAAATTTTCTGCTTCATTAACTCTTAAGCCGTTATGCTCTGCATACTTTTCAACGGTTAAGTAATCATTGCGAAATTCTAAATATACATCCGTTAAAACAGTTCGCATATCTTTATAATATCCGTTAACTAACATTATTGATTCTCCCATTGTAAGTTTAAATTATGCTCTTCCATCATCCATTCAATGTATTCAGATTGAGCTTCCCTATCTGATTTAAACACGTTACATACATCGCATTTTTGAATTTCATCCTCATTCGCTTCATTATTGCTAAAAACGAATCCCTTCCCGTTACAACATTCGCATCTTTTCATAATATTCTCCCTTAAATATAAACGTGTGATTCTCTTCCCGTACATAACATATACATTAAACTTTGAATTCTTGCCCTTGTCAAATTTATATCTTCCATGATGCCCCCTTAAAATAAAATGCTTATATGATCGTTTATCTTATATTCTTTTATCTTTTCATTTTCTTTAGGATCTTTTTTCAATTGATCCTTAAATTCAGTAAGAATAGCCCTTTTAATATCTTCTATTGATAATTCTTTTTCCATGTTATGCCCCTATTGATTAGATAAGTAAACCGCTAAAAAGCCCGTTATAACGTAAAATAGCCCTATACTTAAAGCAATATAACCCCCGAAGCGTGTTATTAACATAAACGCTAACGGAAAAAGCAAGGCGGGTATAAATGCCAATGCTAAAATTAACTGCCTTCTATTCTCTAATCTTTTAATTAGATGTTTATAATCTTCCATGCTATGCCCCTTATAAAGTTAATAATCTTAATTCTTTTTGTTTATCGGTTAACGTGATCGCTTCCCATTTTCCGTTAATGAATGCTTCCGCTATATCATGAGCATAAACCGATCCAATCTCTTTAAAATTTCCGCTTACTTCAGCAAGGCGGGTATTTCCCTTTTTGTTATCGTAAAGAATAGCCCCCCATCCGTTAGTTAGGATTATTTGAGTACCTTTTTTCAGATCATTCGTATACATATTTCCCCCTTTAGTTAATTACCACGAATCCGTTATTTTCTTTTCTAGCCTTGCCCTTCGCATATAACCCGATAACGCTATTTTTTGCATCAATATGCCTTACATCCGAATTATCCCCGTTAATAACTTCCCTATTTAAGAATGTAGAAGGGATATTATCAGCCTTTAAAAATACAACGGCTATACGGCTTAAAAATGGGTTAACGCTTGCCATTTTGTTATATTTTTCAAATCCCTTAACCCCGCTATATGAAAAAGTAAGATCATAATTAGAAGGTATATTTTTACGGTTAGGGATTTTCGTATAGTCATAAAATTGTACGTTAGGGAAAGCATTCATAACGCTATCGTATTCAATGCCGTTAAGCGTTACAGGGATTTTTTCCCATAATAGATCGCTAGTACCATTTAAACGTATTAAAGGGGTTAATCCCTTTTTTTCCGCTTTTCTTACAATGGCTTTAATTGAATAAACTAGATCGTTTAAAAATTCTATGCGATCTTCAAATAAACGTTTTGTTTTGTTAATACGGGCTTTTTGAGTACTGTTAAAAGCCCCCCTTCCAGCCGTATAAAGACAGGCTTTTTCGCATCCCGCTTTTTTAGCTAGCGGGCATATTTGATAACCCGATATATCAGAAGGGGCAAGGTATAAAATACCCGTAAGGTATCCTAAATTAACCCCTTTATATGTTTTGTTATCAGCATTAATACTTAATACTATTTTACGCTTCATTTTTTAACCCCTTCTAAAGTTAATATAAACCCTTTAATGCCCTATAAATAAGGCATTAAAAGAATATACTAGCCTTCTAAATCCTCTTCATTTAAGAATTGCCAAAAATCATATTGATCAAGCCCGCCTTTATATACCCTTGATAATTCTTTTTGAAGCCCGTTAATATCCGTTAACCCATGCCAATATAGATTAAATGCATCTATAAAAATCTTTTTAACATAAGCGGGCAATGGGGGGTAAAAATTGCTAGATAAATGTATATTCAAAGCCCCTTCTCTTCCGCTTACTTCCATAAAATAATCTAAATCCTTCATAATATCCCCCTTAATAATTAGATAAACCAATTGTTAACATGTCTTTTACGAATGCACTAATATCCCTATAACCTTCCAATTCTTTAGGATCAATGTAACCGTTATCCTTATCTTCTGAATAATCCCCCTGTACAATGACACGATCCCCTGCCCATGATCCAATTAAATAATGATCTTCAAAATCCCCCCCGCCTCTTCCGTTACTATTTGCTAAAAGCATAAATAAAGCCGTAGATGTAGAATTTTGAAATCCTATTTGCTCTAATAATTTCAAGCCGTTATTGATCTCATGAGGCTCTATGTAAACCTTTTTATCAATGTTATAAACTTTATGATATTGCCCCATTATAAAGCCCCCCCATGTAAACTTAATTCATAGGCTAGATTATCCCCGCCTATATCCCTTATCCATCCGCTTCCGCTTATTTCCCCTAAATTGTTTTGTAACATAATCATATTTTCCCCCCATGAAATATTAATTAATGGGTAACCTTCTTTAATTGCTTCAATAGCGATCTTTTTAACTTGTTTTTCGCTAGGTTTACGTTTTAAAAATTCATATTCGTATAGCATAATTAAGCCCCTTTTAAAATTGTACGGTTATTAAAATCCTTCATACATAGTCTTATCGCTTCCGAATGAGATAAATTCATGCATAAAATCTCATCCGTTTTAATATCAATAACATAAAAATCATTCGTATATTTATAATGAAATTTTCTCAAGCTTGAATCTAATTGCATTAAATCTACCATAATCCCCCCCTAAATTAAGCGAAGCTTACGGTATTCGATAGCGTAAGCATTATTGACATATACTTCATTAAATTCTATAAAGCGATCATTTTTAGATAAGAATTCATTCATCGCTTCTATAGTACGAAAAGTTTTAATTTTCCATGTATTCATTATTAACCCCTTTTCTTTAATTCATGGTTAATAAGATCAATTAAAACTAAATCATATTTTAGATGATAGCTAGTCTTAACCCCTTGCTTTAAATTCTCTAAAGAATGCTTAAGCGTATCCGTTTGAATATTCTCAAGCCTATCAATTAAATTTTTGAATTGATTTTCAAATGTATCATTCATTATTAAGCCCCTTTTACTTGTAAGCCTTTGATGAAGGCTTGTAATTGATAATATAGATCTTTTTTTGTACTCAATCCGATAATGTCACTAATCCCCCCGCCTTCGTTTACCATTCTATGAAGGGCAATGCTTCCATAAGCTTGATAAAGATGATAATTACCGATATTCGCTTTTAATCTACCGTTAATATTTTCATATGGTTTAAGCGGGTTATGGGTTAATTCATTGATCCAATCTGTTAAAGCTTCCAATTGTTTAATGGTTATTCTCATTTTTAAGCCCCTTTATATTGTTTAATAATCTCATGAATAACAATCTATTCATGTATTGAATTAGATCATAATTAAATAAGAATAGCAAATTTATTTTTGATGATAAATCAAGCCCCTTTTATAATTAAATACAGGGTTAAAAGCCCGCTAAATTGCCTATTTTTTAATCAATAGCGAAGCGGATCGGTATAAAGGGCATTTTAAAGCGTATAGAAGCATTATCATAAAATCCTATAGTCATATATCAATGATGCTTTAATCATTCGTTTAAAAGCTTGCAATGAATCCAATTATAAGCGATAATGAGAATCATTCTCAATATACCGTATTTATACCCATGAAAAAGCCCGATAAACTTACTAAAGAAGATATAGCGAAGCGGATCAGCTATACCCCTGTAAGCAATGTTATAGGGAAGAGCATTAAAGGATTAACCCATAAACAGAAGGCATTTAGCGAAAATATAGCCTTAAAGGGTATGAATAAAACGGAAGCATATATAGAAGCGGGATATAGTAAGAATCAGAAGCCCGAAGTATTAAATAAGAATGCTAGCGTACTCTCTCAAAATAGTAAGGTATTAACCATGATAAACCAATTAAATGCATCGGAAGCAATAAAGAATCTTATTTCAGCATCTTCTTTAAGGGCATCCGCTATACAAAATATAACAGAAATAGCTCTAGATCAGGATCAATCAGCTAGGGATCGATTAAAAGCCCTAGAATTAATAGGGAAATTCGATGAAGTAAACCTATTCAATCCTATAAAGACTGAAAAGACCGTTTATTCTAACAGCGATGAAGTAAAAGCGAAGCTTATAACGGCTTTAAAGAATGCCTTCAATAATAACAAAACGTTATCCGATATAAAAATGAAGGATGCTAACAGTTTATTAGATGAGATAAGGGGGGAAGGTATACGGGATGCAATATTAATAGATGATGAATCAGATCCGCTTATGGATAATACCCATAGCCCCGAAGCTTTTCCCGATCCTATGACCCCACCGCACCCCACCCCCCTAAATTCAGGCATTGATGAGGGCGAGATATTACATACTATTCCACACAATCAGTCAGCAATTTCTGAACGTATCACCCCCGTCCTTGATGAGGAAGAAGAAGAGGGGGAGGGGGTATCTGAAATCCTGAGGAATGAGCTAGGGATTGATATAGAAAACACCCCCCTTGATGATTTGGATCAAAACTAGGGTGGGGGGTATATTTTTATGTATATAAATGACCATGTATTGAGTAGGGATATGTTAGACCCAGTGAGAGTTTACCTAGAAGGTGCTCATTGGACATATGGTTGGAAGTCTGACCATAGCATCCCTTATGGACATTGGAATACAGATATAACACATACGCTATCTACTAACCCTACAGATGTGACAGACCGATTACCGTTGGAGCTATCGCTCCTCTGGAAAACACTTAATGCATCTATCTTTGGCGGTGATGCTTTTTTAAGCAGATGTTATGCTAATCGTCATACCTTTGGAACGGATGGCTACCTCCATGTAGATTCTGACCGTGAAGAAGACCATACAGTCATCATATATATGAATCCTGAATGGGAAATAAACTGGGGTGGCGAGACCATACTATACGTCAACGGAGAAGCGGTGAATACGTTTGTGCCTAAATACGGAAGAGTCGTAGTCTTTCCTGGTCGTATTGAACATAAGGTGGCTTCCGTGACAAAGATCTGCCCAGAGGCTAGGACAACTTTAATGTTTAAGGTATCTATCAACCCAAAACCTATGGATGAGGATGAAAAGAAACTTATCGACTTCTTGCACAAAGTAGGTGCAGATAAGGTAAAGCATAAGATTGGCACTTTGTTTGAACATCTCTATAGAGTCTATAAGATTTTAAAAGAGTTTAAGGCTCCTGACTATGTATGCCTTGCAGGAGGTCTTCACAGCGTCTTAGGAACGAACTTGTTTAAACAGCAAGTGGCTATGCATAAAGAGGTGGAGGAGATCTTTGGTTCTAAGGTCTTTAACCTTGTAAGGCTTTTCTCCCGCATCGATAGACCTCACGTCCTGGAGAATCCTGACGGGGTGTTGAGTGATCAGAACTTAAACGACTTAAGAATGATTGAGTGTGCAAATCTATACGACCAGTCAGACCTTAACGAAACGCAGTATCCAAACCTTTATAAGTTTGTTAAAGAATTGAAATGACACCCGTGCAAAAAGAAATCTATATGATTATTGAGTCATGGTGGAAAGAGTTTGGCTTTGGTCCCACCGTAGACGATGTGATGCGTATTACAGGAGACAAGGGTCGTGGCAACGTATCTCGTAAGATGTGGGCACTAGTAGACCTTGGTCTTTGTAAAGGCACTAAAACAAAACATAGATCTATCAGACCTTCTTATATGAGACTTAGAGATCATGAATAGACTGACCATCTCGCTTCGCTTTTTATTAAAACCAGTGGCGACTAACCGCTTTAAGATGGTGCGTGGCGTTTTTAGAAAGCCAATCAGAATCATGAATACAAACGCATACTGGGAAGCCAAACATAAACGCTACATAGCTAGGTTTGATAGGCATAGATGAAGATACCACACATTGTAGCTTTTGGCGGTGGAGTAGATTCAACCGCTATGATTATAGGGTTGATTAATGAAAATCGTCCTATTGACTTAATATTGTTTGCAGATACGGGTGCGGAAAAGCCACATACCTATGAGCATATTAAAAAGTTTAGTCAATGGTTAAAAGACAAAGGATACCCAGAAATAACAATTGTAAAGAAGGTTAGGCGTGACGGTAGTTTGGAAACCCTAGAAGAAGAATGCCATAGAAGAAAAAACCTACCATCGATTGCTTATGGGTTTAAAAGTTGTAGTCAAAAACATAAGATACAACCGCAGGATAAGTTTTTAAATAACTGGCAACCTACTAAAGATTGTTGGGATGCGAAATTAAAAGCAGTTAAATATATTGGTTATGATGCAAATGAATCACACCGTGCAGATAACGCTGATAAAAGAAATGACCCAAAGTATACAAATCAATATCCATTAATTGAATGGGATTGGTCCCGTGAAGATTGTTTAAACATTATTAAAGAAGCTGGGATTAATCCGCCTGGTAAATCTGCTTGTTTCTTTTGCCCTTCATCTAAAAAACAAGAGATTGTGGAGCTATATGAAACATACCCAGATTTGATGGATAGGGCTATTAAGATTGAGGAGCAAGCTGAGCTTACTTCGATAAAGGGACTGGGGCGTAACTTCTCATGGAAAACACTTATACAGATGCATAAGAACCAAGAGGAGCTTCCTTTTACAGGATTTGACTTACCTTGTGAGTGTACGGAATGAACGAAATAGAAGAACTGATTAAGCTCTTACCTGAAGCGGAACAAGCTCCTATTTGGGAGCGGGTAAAAGAATACCAAGACACGGTCACTCGTGAACAGGGTCAGATAGACTTTTTAACCTTTGTTAAGACTATGTGGGCGGGGTTTATTGATGGTCGTCACCACGCAGTCATGGCAAAGAAATTTGAGGAGATAGCCAATGGAAAAACTAAGCGTCTTATTATTAACATGCCTCCTCGTCATACTAAGTCTGAGTTTGCATCTTATCTACTTCCTGCTTGGTACTTAGGCAAGTTCCCAAACAAGAAGATTATTCAGTGTTCAAACACAGCTGAACTAGCAGTTGGCTTTGGACGTAAAGTTCGTAACCTAGTAGACTCGGAGACCTATGCTCGTATATTTCCTAACGTTTCTCTTAGAAGTGATTCAAAAGCTGCTGGACGGTGGTCGACTAATGCTAACGGTGAGTATTTTGCTATTGGTGTTGGTGGTACTGTTACTGGTAAAGGTGCTGATCTACTTATTATCGATGATCCTCATTCTGAGCAAGAAGCTGCTTTAGCCGCAGGAGATCCATCTGTCTTCGACAAGGTATACGAATGGTATACATCGGGTCCTCGTCAGCGTCTTCAACCTGGAGGCTCTATCGTAGTTGTGATGACCCGTTGGTCTAAACGAGACCTGACAGGTAAGATTCTACAAGCCATGGTGGATCGTGATGGTGATGAGTGGGAGATCATAGAGCTTCCTGCGATCCTACCTTCTAATAAGCCTTTATGGTCAGAGTTCTGGAGTTATGACGAACTCAATAAGCTACGCATAGAACTTCCTTTATCGAAGTGGCAAGCACAGTACCAACAAGACCCGACATCAGAAGAAGGTGCATTAGTTAAGCGTGAATGGTGGAATGTATGGGAGAAAGAACTGCCGCCTCCTTGTGACTTTATTATTCAAAGCTGGGATACGGCTTTTACAAAGTCAGAGCGTTCTGACTATTCTGCATGTACCACATGGGGTGTCTTCTATAAAGACGAGAACCCAAATGATCCTAATATCATACTGCTTGACGCTTTAAAGGAACGTATGGAGTTTCCTGAACTAAAGGCAAGAGCTATGCAGATGTATCAAGAATTTACCCCTGATGCGTTTATAGTCGAGGCTAAGGCATCGGGTGCACCTTTGATCTTTGAATTAAGACGTATGGGGATACCTGTACAAGAATTTACACCGACACGAGGTAATGACAAGATCAGTCGTGTGAATTCGGTTACAGACTTATTCGCCTCAGGAAAGGTTTGGGCTCCTCGCAAAAGGTGGGCGGAGGAAGTGATCGAGGAGTTAGCAGCTTTCCCTAACTCAGATCATGATGACTTGGTCGACTCTACAACCCAAGCCTTATTAAGGTTTAGACGTGGTGGCTTTATACCATTACCAAGTGACGAACCTGATGAACCTAAAGAGTTTAGAAGGAAGTCATCCTATTATTAAGACTCGTGTATGGTGGCAAGAAAGAATTATCTCATCTGAGATGTGTGATCTTTTATTGCAAGAAATGGATTGGAGTAAAGCCCATGAAGGCGGTATTTTGCGTAAAGGCGAGACTCAACACAACCATGATAGACGTAAAACAAATTTGTTATTTCTTGACACATTAAGCCCAATTGGATGTATAATGCAATGTTATATTGGCGTAGCTAATGTCCAATCAAACTGGAATTTTGCTACGACCCTTATAGAACCTGTCCAAGTTGGACAATACAATGTAGGCAGTCACTACGATTGGCACTGTGATACCTACAATCCAGACGAGTTTGGCAATCAACGCAAACTTTCCTCAGTACTTATTCTGTCAAACCCAGAAGATTATGAAGGTGGAATTTTAGAGTTAAAGGATTTGGATGATCCAATCCCTAAACTTTCCAAAGGAAGCATCATTGTTTTTCCATCGGTGTTACCGCATCGAGTGACTGCAGTTACCTCAGGGATGAGATATTCAGCAGTGGCTTGGGCTGTGGGACCCGCATTTAAATAAGGATAATTATGGCTATAGATAAGGCAATATACGAAGCACCACAAGGTTTATCTGCAATAGATAATACTCAACCCGACATTCAAATCGAAATAGAAAATCCAGAAGGCGTAGACATTCACTTACCAGGTGCAGATATTCACATGGAAAAAGGTGAAGAAGATGATTTTAGCGAAAATCTTGCTGAGTTAATGTCAGATGGTGATCTTCAAGAAATTGGTGGAGATCTTATTGGTGATTTCCAATCAGACATCGATTCAAGACGTGACTGGATTCAAACATATGTAGACGGTCTAGAACTGCTAGGTCTTAAGATTGAAGAGCGTTCAGAGCCATGGGAAGGTGCATGTGGTGTATACCATCCTGTTCTTGCTGAAGCTGTAGTTAAATTCCAATCAGAAACCATTATGGATACTTTCCCAGCATCTGGTCCTGTTAAAGGCGAGATCATAGGCAAAGAAACACCAGCTAAAAAAGATGCTATGGAGCGTGTGGTTGCAGATATGAACCATGAGCTGACAGATGTGATGACGGAATACAGACCAGAACATGAAAGAATGTTATGGGGTCTAGGTCTTTCTGGTAATGGATTTAAAAAGATTTATGTTGATCCATCATTGGATCGACAAGTCTCTATGTATATTCCTGCTGAGGATTTAGTTGTACCTTATGGTGCATCAAGTCTTGAGTCCGCTGAACGTGTTACTCACATAATGAGGAAAACAGAAAATGAACTTCGCCATTTACAAGTTGCTGGCTTTTATCGTGACATTGATCTTGGTGATCCAGACAATACGCTCGATGAGATAGAAAAGAAAATTGCAGAGAAGTTAGGCTTCCGTGCTACCACTGATGATCGTTATAAGATCTTAGAGATGCATGTTAACCTTGACTTACCTGGTTATGAACATACAGATGAAGAAGGCAATGTGACAGGTCTAGCTTTACCTTATGTTGTTACATTAGAAAAGAGTTCTGGCAACATTTTAGCGATTAGACGTAATTGGGAGCCTGATGATAAGACTCATCAAAAACGTCAACACTTCGTTCACTACGGTTACATCCCTGGCTTCGGCTTTTATTGTTTTGGCTTAATCCATCTTATCGGTGCATTTGCAAAATCTGGTACATCCATACTTCGTCAATTAGTAGACGCTGGATCACTGGCAAATCTCCCTGGTGGATTTAAGACCAGAGGTCTTAGAGTTAAAGGTGATGATACACCAATCGCTCCAGGCGAATTCCGTGACGTAGATGTGCCTTCTGGTGCTATGAAAGACAACATTATGCCGTTGCCTTACAAAGAACCATCACAAACACTTATCCAGTTACTTAATCAGATCGTTGAAGAAGGTCGTAGATTTGCATCCGCTGGGGATATTAAAGTTGCAGATATGTCTGCAAAAAGCCCTGTAGGAACCACACTAGCGATCTTAGAGCGTACTTTAAAGGTTATGAGTGCTATCCAAGCTCGTATCCATTACTCAATGAAGCAAGAGTTTAGGCTTTTAAAAGAAATTATTGCTGACTATGCTCCAGAAGATTATGACTATGATCCTGTAACAGGTGGTAAGAGTGCTAAAAAATCAGATTACGATACAACAACAATTATCCCAGTATCTGATCCTAACGCAGCTACCATGTCTCAAAAGGTTGTTCAGTATCAAGCTGTATTACAACTTTCACAAACTGCTCCTCAACTTTATAACCTTCCCTATTTGCATCGTCAAATGTTAGAAGTGATTGGTATTAAGAACGCAGAAAAGTTAGTGCCTATGCCAGATGATATGAAGCCTTTAGATCCCGTCACTGAGAATGTGAATGCTTTAAAGCATCAGCCATTAAAAGCCTTCCCATATCAAGATCATCAAGCCCATATTCAAATTCATATGGCTGCCATGAATGACCCCAAGATTAAACAGATCATTGGTCAAAATCCACAAGCTCCTATGATTATGCAAGCGATGCAAGCACATATCACAGAGCACGTAGGATTAGAGTACAAGCGTCAAATGGAAGAAGGCATGGGTATGTCTATACCTAACTTTAATGATGATCCAGATGCAGGCTTCACACCAGAGCAAGAAATGGCTATCACTCGTATGGCTGTTCCTACTGCACAAAATATTCTTAATCAGAATAAAACTGCAGTTGCTGCTCAACAAGCACAACAAGCTGCTAATGATCCTGTCATCCAAATGCAAATGAAAGAGCTACAACTTAAAGCTCAAGAAATTGAAATTAAGATGAAGAAGATGGCAATCGAAGCTGCAGCTAAAGCAGATCAGATCGAAGTTGAGAAGCAACGTATTGCTGCTCAAAAAGAAATCGCTGGTATGCAAGTAGGTGCCAAAGTGCAATCTGATAAAGCTAATCTTGCTGCAAAACAAAAGATGGAAGGATTGCGTATTGGTTCTGAAATAGGTAGAGCTAAAGCTCAAATGCGTGATACTAAAAATGCAGGTGATGTAAGAGTGCTTTCTGAACTAGTAAAACAAAAGAAAGAACATGAGCATCAAAAAGATCAAACCAACCAACCTACAAAGGAAAATGAATGAACGCATTAGATCTACTTCTCAAACAGATAGATGATAAGGTTCGAAGATTAGAAGAAGCATTGGGAGCTGGCGAAGCCAAAGACTTCGCTGACTACCAACGTATATGTGGTGAAATAAAAGGTCTCTTTACCACACGAATGTTTGTTACTGACCTAAAACAAAATATGGAGAACTCAGATGAGTGAAATACTAATCGGCTCAAATCCCGATGATGTAAACCAAGCAACAACTCTTCCCCAAACGGATGAGGAAAAAGCAAGACAGCTTCCAGCCCCACAAGGCTATCGCATTTTATGTGCATTACCAGAAGCTGAAGATAAGTTTGATAGCGGTATTTTAAAGTCAGACCAAACCATGAGAACTGAAGAAGTTCTATCTACAGTATTCTTTGTAGTGGATATGGGTCCTGATTGCTACAAGGATGAAAAACGTTTCCCGAATGGTCCTTGGTGTAAAAAAGGTGATTTTATTTTAGCCCGTCCCAACACAGGCACACGATTAAAGATTCATGGTCGTGAATTCAGATTAATTAATGATGATTCCGTTGAGGCTGTTGTTCAAGATCCTCGTGGAATTAGTCGTGTTTAGGAGGATATATGGCTGAATATAAATTCCCAGATGAAGAAGAAGAAAAGATTGAAGTTGAACAGGAGCCAGTAGATAAGGTTGAAATTGAGGTAGTTGATGACCGCCCTGAAGAAGACCAAAAAAACGCAACTCCTTTACCTAAAGAAATTGCAGATGAAGTTGAAAATGATGACTTAGAAGAATATTCTAAGGAAGCTAAACAACGTCTTCTACAAATGAAAAAACTCATCAATGATGAGCGTAGGGCTAAAGAGCAAGCACTTCGTGAACAAGAAGAAGCTGTTCGTGTAGCCACATCATTGTTAGATGAAACCAAAAAACTTAAAAGCCGTCTTTCAGATGGTGAAAAAGTATATGTTAACACAGCAAAAGAGAACTCAACTCGTGAATTAGATGCAGCAAAACGAGAAATTAAAGAAGCTCTTGAGGCTGGCGATAGTGACAAACTTATAGAAGCACAAGAAAAATTGATGTCTGCGAAGATGAAATCGCAAGAAATCGAGCGTTATAAGCCACAATATGACGAAAGTGCTTTACAAGAAGAGCAAAATCGTGTTAATATTCCTCAATCTCAACCTACACCTCGTTTGGACTCCAAAACCCAAGCATGGCTAGATAAAAATAGCTGGTACGGTGTCGATGAGGACATGAGTTTCCTAGCAATGGGTATTCATAAACGCCTAGAGAAAGATGGAGTCCCGACAGGCTCCGATCATTACTGGAGCGTTATTGATTCCGAAATGCACAAACGTTTCCCTGAAAAATTTCAGAGCGAAACAACAGAGACCAAAGACTCTGCCAAAAAACCTACTTCGGTAGTAGCACCTGCAACACGTTCTACATCCTCAAAAAAGATTAGACTGACGCAAACGCAATTAGCTTTGGCTAAGAAGTTTAAACTTTCTCCAGAGCAATATGCTATGGAATTAACTAAATTGGAGTCCCAAAATGGCTGAAAATAGAATTCCCCGTGAAGTATCCACTCGTCAACAAGAAGAACGTCCAAAAGCTTGGACACCTCCTGAGTTGTTACCAGAACCAGATAAGCAAGCTGGTTATGCGTATAGATGGATAAGAGTTTCAATGCTTAATGTTGCTGACCCAAAAAACCTTTCTTCACGTTTAAGAGAAGGATGGGAACCAGTCAGAGCAGAAGAGCAACCAAAGTTTTCCTTGCTAACTGATCCCGAAAGTCGTTTTAAAGAAAACATCGAGATTGGTGGATTATTACTCTGTAAGGCTCCTGAGGAGTTTGTTAAGTCTCGTATGGACTATGAAAACAATATGACTCAACAGCAAGCTGAAGCAGTAGATAATAGTTTTATGCGTCAAAATGATGCTCGTATGCCTTTGTTCTCAGAACGTAAGTCTACGGTATCTTTTGGTAATAAAAATTAATCAATTAGGAGATATAAATGGCATACCCTACCGTATCTAGTCCTTATGGACTTAAGCCTGTTAACCTTATTGGTGGTCGTGTATTTGCGGGTTCAACTCGTATGTTCAACATCATCAACGGTTATTCAACAAGCTTATACAATGGTGACGTAGTTCAAATCGGTTCATCAGCTGCTCAAGTTGGTAACGTAATCGCTTCTACATTAACATACAATGCTTCATCAGCAGTTGCTGGTACTATTGGTGTTTTTGTTGGTGCAGAGTATTCTTCAACTGGCGGTCCAATCTATGGTAAGAATCGTTACCAATATTGGCTTGCAAGCACAGCAGCAACTGACGCTATTGGCTATGTAGTTGACGATCCACAAGCAGTATTCCAAACAGCAGTGGTTTCTAACCCAGCTGGTACTGGTGGTTCTACAACAATTCAATACATTAACCCAGCTTTTGTTGGTTCTAATGCTTATTACATCGGTGCTGCAGCTGGTAATACTGGCTCTACAGGTACTGGTGATTCACTAGCAGCGATTGCAGTTTCTGCAGCAGCTACTAGCACAGCATCTATTACACCTTTAACAACTTCTGCTCCATTCCGTATCGTTGGTGTTGTTCCTGCTTCAGCAGTAACAGTAACACAAAATGCTACAACATCTGGTGCAGTAGTAACATTAAGTGCAGCTAACACTGCTATCTTACCTGGCATGGTAATTTCAGGTACTGGTATCAATGCTGGTTCTAACACATATGTTACTGCAGTTAATGGTACAACTGTAAACTTGAATCAATCGGTTACAACTAACCAAGCTTCAAGTCAACAGTTTTCTTTCACTGGCTACCCTGAAGCATTAGTAACATGGAACTTCGGTTACCATAGCTACTTTAATGCTACTGGCGTTTAATTAAGGAGCATATAAATGGCTATTTCACGTGCACAGTTACTAAAAGAACTACTCCCAGGATTGAACGCTTTGTTCGGTCTTGAATATGCTCGCTATGGTGAAGAACATAAAGAAATTTATGAAATCGAAACATCAGAACGTTCATTCGAAGAAGAAACAAAACTTTCAGGTTTCTCAGCAGCACCAGTCAAAAACGAAGGTCAAGCCATCGCTTATGACAATGCTCAAGAAGCTTGGACAGCTCGCTACAATCACGAAACTATCGCTCTTGGCTTCAGCTTAACTGAAGAAGCTATTGAAGATAACTTGTATGATTCATTATCAGCTCGTTATACTAAAGCATTAGCTCGTGCTATGGCGTACACAAAACAAGTTAAAGCAGCAGCTGTTTTAAATAATGGTTTCAACTCATCATTTACATATGGTGATGGCGTATCATTATTCTCAACAGCACATCCACTAGTTTCTGGTGGTTTAAATGCTAACACTCCATCAACTCCAGCTGACTTAAATGAAACTTCATTGGAAAATGCAGTTATTCAAATCGCAGCTTGGACAGATGAGCGTGGTCTTTTAATCGCTGCTAAACCAAGAAAACTTATTGTTCCACCAGCATTACAATTCGTTGCTACACGCTTACTCGAAACAGAATTAAGAGTAGGTACAAATAACAACGATATCAATGCTATTAAGAACAATGGTGCTATCCCAGAAGGTTATACAATTAACCACTTCTTGACAGCTACTAATGCTTGGTTCTTAACAACAGACGTGCCTAACGGTCTTAAAATGTTCGTTAGAACACCTCTACAAAACTCTATGGACGGTGACTTTGATACAGGTAATGTAAGATATAAGGCTCGTGAGCGTTATTCTTTCGGTGTATCTGATCCGTTAGGTGTTTACGCTTCATACTAATTTTTTAATTAGTTAGCAAGCAATAAGAAGCCCACCTTAGACGTGGGCTTTTTTATGGTATAATACATATATGGGAATATTAAAGAAATTTGATCTAGCAAGTTACGGATGCAATGTTTATGTAGAAACAGGCACAGGCGTGTGTAATACACTAAGTAAAGCAATACCAAACTTTGAAAAGTGTTACTCTGTAGATTTAGATGAGAATAGATATAAAGAAGCCAAAGCTAAGTTTCCACAAGCTAACTTATATCATGGATTATCTACTGAAGCTTTAGAGCATTGGCTAAAGCATGATCTAAAAGAGAGTGATCGAGTATTATTCTTTCTAGATGCACATTTTCCAGATGCTGATTTTAATGGTGCACAATATGATGTGGAGGCACCTAATGCAGTGCCATTACAACAAGAGCTTGAGCTTATTAAAAAGTATAGACCACATGGTAAAGATTTTATCATTTGTGATGACTTAAGGATTTATGTAGATGGGGATTTTGAAGATGGAGATTGCCCAGGCATTAAAGTTAAAGGCGGATTGAGCTTTTTAGATAAGTTATACAAAAATATAACTTTAGATTATAGCGAGCATGGATATATTATGATAGACTGCAGAAATGACTGAAGAAACCACAAAATCTAAAAATAGAAGATTAAAAGATAACCGATTTAAAGATAAATACTTTGTAGGTAATGGTATTGATATTGGTTGTGATCGTGATTGTCTAGACCAACATAAAGATGTATTTACTAATATACAATCTGTTCGTCCATGGGATTTACCAGATGGTGATGCACAGTTTATGGAAGGTGTACCAGATAATACATATGACTTTGTAGTAAGTAGCCACTGTCTTGAACATATCAACGATCCTATTGAGGCATTCAAAAATTGGATTCGCATATGTAAATCTGGAGGTCATATTGTCATTACAGTTCCAGAAGAAGACTTATATGAGCAAGGACACTATCCATTTAGATTTAATGGTGATCATAAGACTTCATGGACAATCTATAAAAAAACAAGCTGGAGCCCTAGAAGTTATAATGTAATATCAATGCTTACAGATCTAATTGACCAAATACAAATTATTAAGATTGAACTTCTTGATGAACATTATGTCTATACAGATATAGATAGAGACCAAACTCATGGTCCAGCAGAATGTGCTATAGAGTTTATTGTTAAAAAACTTTAGCTTCTAAGTTTTCAATTGTAATTTCGTATTCACTTTCCACTTCATCCTCATGTAATATTTCATTTTGAGGATAGAGCCATTGTTTCTCCCACTGTAAAGCATTCCTAGCTTCAAATGGTTGTTCGCTCTTGATATAATCTATTGTCGGAAAGTTAATTACAATAGTAGATTTAATGCCAAACGCAGCAACCAAATGTTTAATGCCCGAATGCATACCAAAATAAGACTGACAAGTAGACAGCACTGAAATAGTTTCTTCCAATGGAACATTTGTTTTATCAGTTACATTATCAAATCCAAAAGAATTAAGACCAATCTGAATAAAGTTATACTTATCTCTATGCTTGTTAATAAAAGCTTGTATGGTATCTTTGTGTTCTGGATAAAGTTGTCTAGCTCTTGGATGCATATGATGCTGTTCCAATGCAGCCACGCTTGTATCAAAACTAAATGCAATGTTATTTTTAATGGGGTGATAAGGAAGCAAGTCTAATTTAGATTTAGGCTTATCCTCTGGTTCCATTCCACTTACAAGTTTTACTCTGTTAAATAAATGTTGAGCATAAGGATGAATAAATTCTACCTCATGTAAATCAGAAACATTCAATCCATTTCCAATTGGATTATCAAGCGAAGGAAGGCTACTATATTTTCGTAAAATAGGATAATGAGGGCTTGGTGACCATACGGGCTTGTTGGAAGTAAAAATTGATATACAATCACCTAATCCACCTTGGCGATTCCATACATAATCAAATTCAAACTTTGGTATGTGCATTTAAGTATTCTTTCGTTTTAGTTAAAGCAATATCATATTCTTCATCTAATTTATCAAAACGATAAGTTCCCATGGTTCCATCTTTTTCATATGGACCTACAAACCAATTATCTCTAAATCCATCTTCATGATCACCAATCCAAACAAATGTAGGAATTTTTAACATTACACTCATCGTTTTAATGGCACTATCACATCCCACAAAAGCGTCACATTGCTCCACATAAGATAGGCTTTTAGCTATATCATAAAAAGATACAAACTTAATATGTTCTGATTGCTGTATGCCTGTTTCAGCTATGTCATCAGGAAGACCAAAGAAAAGAATATTATAATCTTTGGCTAAGTCTGTAACAACTTTAGCTGGTATATTTTTAGGTCGTTTGTTTAAAAGCTTTAACCAATACTGAGCATTTTTACTTGCATGGACTTGAACCCCAATTGTTTTACGATCATTGTTAAAAACCTTCTTAGCTTTACCAAAGGGATTCTTATCAAAGTACAATGTTCTTGGACATTCATATCCATTTTCCTGAATATTAAGCTTACGAATCTCTTCTGCTTTTTCTTCCTCTGTTATGTAATAAACTATATATTTAGGTTTAAACTTTAAGAATCTAAAAAGTTCTTTATAACCCTTAAAATGAATTAAGCTAATATACCTATGAGTTGGGTTAGCTAATATATACGGAAGACATTGTAAAAAGTCACCAATGCCACCCTGTGTTGCTATAAGTTTATACTTTAAATCGTCCATGTAGATCCCTCTGTATGTCATTAATCACATTAGTCCAGTCATTAAATTTGTTTTGTCTATAGATCTTAAAGCTATGATACCAGTTTGTTGTATCTTTATTCATTAACCATCTCCAGCATGTGTCGTAACGATTAAGTAGCCATAGAGGTTTGTTAATTGCACCAGCTACATGTGCAGTAGAAGTATCTACAGAGATCACAAGATCAAGATTTTCTATTAAAGCCGCAGTATCTGAAAAGTCTTTGAGTTCAGAAGTGTAATCTACCATGCTCCATAGTTTAGAATCTTTCAATTCTTTCTCAGAAAATTCACCTTTCTGGAGGCTATAGAATGAAATGTTAGGATGTTGTAAGCCAGCTAACCTATCTAATGGAATATTACGTCTATTATTGACTGCCCATAGCTCTGGCTGATCTAATCTAAAGCCACCTGACCAAACCAGACCGACTTTAAACTTTTTATCATCTTTTAATTTACTTTTCCAATAGGATACCTTGTCTTTATCAGCCCAAAGGTATGGAAATTCTTGTGGAATTGTGTCAACCTGTGCTTTTAACACATGTGGAATGGACATAAACGGAATTTGGTAATCATAGTCTGGTATTTTGTTATAACCATCAACAATAATATCGATTTCTTTGATAGAATTGAGCAAATGTACAATTTCTGGCTTAATTGCTACGATAATTTTCTTAAGTCCCATAGATTTTAGGACTTTTATGTAGCGACAAAACTGAATTGTATCACCCAAACCTTGTTCATGATGAATACAGAGCGTTTTGCCTGTTAAATCCTCACCCTTCCATAAACGTGGCAACTTAATTGGGCTAAAATTGTTTTGCCATCTAATTTCATGACCAGCCCAACCATTGTCATAGTCACCTTTTAGAAGCTGAACAAGACCTAAGTTAAATCTTGAGTCAAAATGAACCTCTTTTCTAGCCATAGCTTGTGCATAAGCTTCTTCTGACTCCTCTAATCTCAATAAACAGTGAAGAATATAACCTTTGTTGTTGTAACCAAGCCAATCTTTAGGATTAAGTTCAATCGCTTTACTGTAATATTCAAGTGCTTTATCAAATTGCTGTAAATTTTGGTAACAAAGACCTGAATTTAAATAGGAATCAGCCATTTTTGGGTTAAATACTAGTGCTTTCTTGTATATTTCAATGGCTTTTTCATATTGATTCATATCTTTTAAACAGTTTGCTTTGTTATAATAAGCATCTGCAAAGTCTCTTTTTATGCTAATAGATCTGTCAAAATCCTTTAAAGCAAGATCATAATTTTTCATTATTTGATGAATATTGCCTCTATTGCTATAAGCACCATAATTTTTTCGTTCTGATGCCACAGCACGATTAAAATAATCTAAAGACTTATAATAATCTTTCTGGTCTGCAAAGATAATGGCATTTAATTGTAGTGCTGGAAAATAAGTGGGATATTGCTTAAGAATAGCTTCACATTGATCATAGGCTAGCTGAGCTTGACCTTGATTTTTCAATGCCAAAGCATTGTTATACATTACAAGAATTTGTTCTGGGTATCCTCTCATAGACAGCAATTATATGAGAAATGTATTGCAATTTCAAGCGTTTTGTGTAAGAATATTACATCTGGGTGATTGCTCTTATCGGACTGCCCCAGCAGACGATGCAACGATTGATAAGAGTACTTTTGCATAAGGAAAACTTATAATGGCTCGTTCTACTTTTGACGGTCCAATACTTGCGGGTGACCAACGTTTTGGTCCACAACGTGATGTTGGATACACTGATTTAATTCAATCTGCTCTCTTAGACTTCGCAGTTACAACTCCAGGTATTGCTAATTATGGCGGTGCTTCTGGTACATTCGTAACTTCAGGTAACATTCCAAACCAAGTAGCAACTATTTGGACTCCACAAAACAATGTATATAGCACTAACGGTCCTTCAGTTATTGCTTCTGGTACAATTACTGCTGATGCATCTGGTACTATTTACCGTGGTGTTTCATTCTTAATTCCATCAAATTCAAATATTACTGATGTAATCGTTGATGTTGGTACTTTACCAGTAGGTGGCGGTGTTACAGCTAACTCAATTCAACCATATGTTTCAAATACATTCGCAACAGCAACTGGTGTATATGGAACAATGAGTGCAATTACTTCAGCTACTCGTGGTACAGCAACATTTGTTGGTACTCAATTAACAAGAGCTGGAGCTACATTGTATGATGTTCAAAACATTCAACCAGGTCAACAACCAACATGGTTCTCACAAGTGGTTGTAACATTGAAGATTACTAATACATCATTAACTACTCCAACATCTGGTCAAATTGAAGTATCATTAAGATACAACCAAACTGATCAAAACATTGGTGATGTAAACAACTATCCATATGGTAATTTTGACTAATAGTCCAGAAGGGGCATTTGCCCCTTTTGTTTCAAACTTTTAGGAGAAAATTATGTCAGGATGGAATGTAGTAAATAGACTGTTTGGTAACAGTAACCCTGGCAATCAGGGCACTCAAACACCAACCTTGCCTTTATATGGCATTGATGGTGCTATGGAAACAGTTGCTTCACAACGATTAAGAGATGTCGTTGGTAAGCTCAAAGTATCACAATCTCAAAACATTTATGATGCAGACTTTGAATATGGTGTCCAACCATTGCGTTGGGAACAATTTATTCAAAACGTATCTGGTCAAGCTTATATAGTTCAAAATCCAGGTCTTGGTGGCGTATCTATGAATATCGGTGGAGGAAATACTCCAGGTGATATTACAATTCGTCAATCTCGTCCATACCATCGTTACCAACCAGGTAAAACGATGTATATGGCATCTAATGTAAACTTTGGTTCTTCTGTATCAGGTCAATATCAACGTGTTGGTATCTTTGATGATTCCAACGGTATTTTCTTTATGCAACAAGGTACTGCTACAGCATCTAACCCATATGCTATGTATGTAGTTGTGCGTTCAGATTCAGGCGGTCTTCCAACAGATACAATTGTTCCATTTGAAAACTGGAGTAATTTAGCATTAGCTAAGGCTATTGACTTTACTAAAGTACAAATGATTTGGATGGAATATGCATGGTATGGTGCTGGTGCATTACGTTGGGGTGTAGTCCTCAATGGTGAGCCATATATCCTACATCAAATTGGTACAGGTAACTCAACATTTACTGGATCAGCTGTAACAAAGCCATGGAGTCGTACAGGTAACTTACCAGTGCGTTATGAACAGCGTGATAGTGGATCTGCTAGCCAGTCTTTAATGACTCACTATGGTGTATCAGTTCTTATTGAAGGCGGTATTGATAGCCAACGTGGATTTACCTATTCATATGGTAATGATGCCGTTACACAAAATCGTGTAGTGCCTGCAAGTGCTATTCGATATCCAGCTTTATCATTCCGTATGAGAGCAGTTGGTTCTGACATATTTGATCAGGCTAATGCAGCAGCTACAGGCGGATCTCCAACAACCTTAACAATCAGTGCAAATACACCATCCGTTTCGTCTATAGTAGGTCAACCGTCTGGTGGTCAAGCTTTAGTAACTTTTGCTTCTGCTCATGGTTATGCTGTTTCTAATCCAGCTTTGGCTAACAATCCAGCACAATATGTAACCTTAAGTTCATTTACTGAAGTAGGTACTGCTACGTCTGGTAATTTTAGTTTTTCTACCACAACACTTACTGTATCTGCAGTAGCAAGTGGTGCATTCCAAGCTGGACAAACACTATCTGGTACAGGTATTGTGGGAACACCTACAATCACAAAACAATTAACATCAACAGGATCAGCAGTTGGATCACAAGCGTATTCAAGCGGTGGTGCAATAGGATCTAGCGTTGTTGTTCTTGCAGCAGGTACATCATTTGCAGTAGGTCAACTTATTGCTGGTACAGGTATTGCAGCTGGTACATTTATCTCAGCAGTTAATGGAGCTACGATTACTGTAACTCAAGCTTTTACAGCTCAAGTTTCAGGCACAGTAACCTCATATGCCCCTGGTGGTGTTGGTACATATCAAGTTAGCTCTTCACAAACAACATTTGCAGCTACATTAACAGCAACAACTACTTATGCAGCTCAAACATGGCTAATCAATTCAGTTCCTACAACAACAACCATGATTCTTCCAATTCAATTAGCAAGTGGCGTAACTGCTACAACTAATCCAACTGGAACATATTGGAGTACTAATCAATGGATAGGTAAGTCTGTTTACTATAATGCTAGTTTACCAGCTATTAGTGGAATTGCTGCAGCTACAAGTTCTACTATTGCAGGCTTGACAATATACTCAGTAGTTATTACTTTTGCTTCTGCTCACGGATTAAAACAAGGTGATGTGATTACAATTTCTGGATCTACTCCAACTACTTATAACGGTATTTGGTCAGTCAATATTCCAGCAGCTAATCCAGACACAAAGATATCTATTAACATTGGTACAGCAACTCCTGGTTCTTATACATCTGGAGCAACTGCTACTAGCCCATATACAGGTCGCATTACTTCAAACACAACATCTGCTTTAACATTTGGCGATGTTGTTACAGGTAATCCATTAGCTAATGCTCCTGCATCTGGTAATAGTTATCAAATTGGATTGATTGATCGTGGTCAATTGCTTCCTACAACATTGTTGTTAAATTCATCTGCAACATGTTTGGTTGAGTTAATTTCTAGTACGCCTACCAACCAATTATCATTGCAAAATGCTAACTTTAAAGCTTTAAGTACTTTGGGTTCTTATAACTCATTTGCTGAACAAGATTTATCTTCAATTCAGTGTAATGGTGGTGAAGTTGTGTACGCATTCTCTACTCCGCCAAATGGCTTGCAACAATTAGACTTACAAAACTTCTTCCCTGTTTTAACCAACATCAAAGGTAATGTAGCTGATATTCTTACAGTTGCTGTTACTTCTTCTGCTGGTGCAACAGTTCAAGTTAACGTAGTAGCTCAGGAAGCAATGTCATAATGTTACATCACATAGATCAATCAACTAAAACAGCAGTAGATATTGCTTCTACAGTAACCGTTATAGGTACTGTAATGAATTGGTTACCAGCAATTGCTGCATTATGGACAATTATCTGGACATCTATTCGTATCTACGAAACTAAAACTGTACAAAGTTTGTTAAAGAAAAATGCCAAGTAAATCTAAAGCACAACATAACCTTATGGAAGCAGTAGCCCATAGTGCTAAGTTTGCTAAAAAAGTAGGTATACCACAAAAAGTAGGTAAAGATTTTGCTGAAGCTGATAAAGGTAAGAAGTTTAAATCAGGCGGTCTTTATGCAAACATTCATGCTAAACAAGAGCGTATAGCTCATGGCAGTGGTGAAAAGATGCGTAAACCAGGATCTAAAGGTGCTCCAACTGCTGATGTTTTTAAACAATCTGCCAAGACAGCTAAGATGAAAAAAGGCGGAGTCTCTTTGGCTATTGGTCGTGGAGAAAAGTTACCAGTTTCCAAAGGTGCTGGTTTAACTGCAAAAGGTCGTGCTAAATATAATGCAGCCACAGGATCTCATTTAAAGGCTCCTCAACCACAAGGCGGTGCTCGTAAAAGATCATTTTGTGCTAGAATGTCTGGTATGCCTGGTCCCATGAAAGATGAAAAAGGCAGACCTACTCGTAAAGCAGCATCACTTAAACGTTGGAAATGTAATTAACTTAAAGGAAATATCATGGCAAAAGTAAGAACAAAAGTAGTACCTATCCCAGTACCAGTAAGAGCACCCATGAGACCGCCCATGGTTCGCACTCCAATGGTACCACCTCAAGCTGCTCCAATCCCAGGTGCTCCACCAATGGGTATGGGTGCTCCAGGTGGTGCAATGAAAAAAGGTGGTAAAGTTCATAAACATGCTGCAGGAGGCAAAATGAAATCAATGAAAGAAACAATGGGTCCTAAAACAATGTCAAAAGATGTTGAAGGTCCTCAAGCTAACCGTAAATTTGGTGAGTCTAAACTTCAAAAACGTGGTAACACAGATGGCGTTAAAGTAAAAATGGCAGGTAATACAATCGGCACAGGTAAAGCTAAAGCAATGTGTGGCGGTGGTATGAAGAAAATGGCTAAAGGTGGTTCAACATCATCTAGAGCCGATGGTATCGCTCAACGTGGTAAAACAAAAACTAAATACTGCTAAGGATAAACCGTGGCTGATAAAGACTATCAAAAAGAATTAAAAGACCTTTATGATACAGGCACTTCAGATAGGGATATTGAAGCTGCAAAACAAAAGCAAAAAGCACAATACGAAATGCTTGTGAAACAAGCAGGGGCATTAGCAGGTCCTGAAGAAAAAAAACCAACCGCTATGGATGCTATACGAGCTTTAGGCGAATCAGCAACTAAAAAACCTTATAAAAAAGGTGGCAAAGTATTGGCTGCCAAAGGTGGCAAGGTTAGAGGTCATGGTATTGAGCAACGTGGTAAAACTAAAGGCAGGTTCTGTTAATGAGAGCCTCTCGTGGAATGGGTGATATTCGACCATCTAAAATGCCTACTAAACCTAAAACGATTATTCGTAAAGATGATCCTAATAAGGTTTATGAGTACAAAAAAGGTGGTAAAACAAACTGGATAGCTGATGCTATTAAGAAGCCTGGTAGTTTGCGTAAATCGCTAAAAGTAAAAGCTGGAGAAAAGATTCCAGCATCAAAACTTGCGTCTGCCGCAAAAAAACCAGGTAAAATGGGTCAAAGAGCAAGATTAGCTCAAACATTAGGTAAATTGAAGAAAAGATAATGGCTTATACCACAGGGACCACGTCCTTTAATCTTAATATGAATGACCTCATTGAAGAGGCATTCGAAAGATGTGGATTAGAACTCAGAACTGGTTATGACTTTAGGACTGCTCAACGCAGTCTTAACATTTTAACTATCGAATGGGCTAATCGTGGTATCAACCTATGGACAATCGAAGAAAATCAAATACCTTTAACCACGGGTCAGATTACATACCCATTACCTGTAGATACAATTGATATATTGAGCATGGTGATACGTCAAGGTACATTACAAAACCAAATTGACATAAACATCAGCCGTATATCAGAAGATACTTATGCAAGTTTACCTAATAAATTAGCACAAGGTAGACCTATACAATGTTGGATCAATCGTCAATCTGGCAATACTAATCCAACAAATTATGTTTTAACTGGTAATGGTGTTACAACAGGGATTAGTGCAACAGACACAACAATTCAACTAAGTCCTAGCACCAATTTAAACGATATTGCCGCATCAGGATATATTCAATTAGATTCAGAAGTTATTTACTATCCCAATGTAAGTACATCAGCACCATTTCAATTATTAAATTGTGCTCGTGGTCAAAATGGTACAACAGCGGCTACACATGCAACAAACACAGCAGTATATGTACCACAGTTGCCAAGTATTAATGTATATCCAACTCCAAACTCTGGTGGTAATTATACCTTTGTATACTGGAGATTAAGAAGAATTCAAGATGCTGGTTCTGGTGTGGTAATTAATGATATACCATATCGTTTTATTCCATGCATGGTTGCTGGACTTGCTTATTATTTATCTATGAAGCTATCTGGAGTAGATCCACAAAGGGTCATGGCTTTAAAGATGGATTATGATCAACAATGGGATTTAGCTTCCCAAGAGGATAGAGAAAAGGCAGCGATTAGATTCGTGCCACGCAATATGTTTTACTCAAGGTAATTAAATGCCAAATAAATTTTCCTCAGGTAAATATGCAATTGCAGAATGTGACCGATGTGGTCAGAGATATAAGCTTAAAGAACTAAAAAAGCTAGTCATTAAGACTAAGCAGATAAGCTTAAAAGTTTGCCCTGAATGTTGGGAGCCTGACCAGCCACAGTTAAGTTTAGGTCTTTATCCAGTTAATGACCCACAAGCAGTTCGTGAACCAAGACCAGATACAAGTTATAATGTAGGTGGCACTTATGGTCTTATGACAAATCCATATGATCCTGTAGTCACCAATGTAGATGATCAAGGTTATCCTTCAGATGGATCTAGACAAATACAATGGGGATGGAATCCAGTGGGTGGAGCAAGTAGCTTTGATTATCAGCTTACTCCAAATGATTTAAGACCTTTAATTACAATTAATTCAGTAACAGTAACAACAACTTAAGGAGAAACACCATGGCAAAAGAATCAATGAAAGATGATATGAAGCAAGATAAAAAGCTAATTAAAAAAGCTTTTAGTATGCATGATAAACAAGAGCACAAAGGTGAGCATACAAACCTTTCTGGTCTTAAAAAAGGTGGTAAAACTAAAAAAATGGCTAAAGGTGGCGTAACATCATCTCAAGCTAAAGCTGTAGGTCGTAACTTAGCTCGTGCTCATAATCAAAAATCTGGGAGCAAATAATGGTAACTCAAGTTAAACCAACTACAAAGAATAGCCCACCTATTAAAACAGGTAACGCTAAAAATAACAAACCTGCTGAAGCTTATGCTAAAAATGGTGCATCTACAGAAGCTGGTGAAGCTCCGATGTTAGCAGGTACATATGTTAATTACAAATCAGCTCAAGAAGCTAATATTAAAGACCCACTTATGAATGGTGTAAGCTATGGTGTGGGTCAACTCAAAGATGATGGCATTGAGATGCGTGGTGCTGGTGCTGCTACTAAAGGTCGTAAATCTAGAGGTCCAATGGCGTAATGAATTACGTTCAGCTTTATCAGGCAATTCAAGACTATACAGAAACAACTGAGCCCTTATTTGTTTCTAACATACCTCGCTTTGTCATGGAAGCTGAAGACAGAATTTATAACTCTGTCCAATTACCTTCTTTAAGAAAGAATGTTACAGGCACTTTAACATCTGGCAATCAGTATTTATCCTTACCTAATGATTGGTTATCTGCTTTCTCCTTAGCAGTGATTGATGCTTCTGGTAGTTATAATTATTTACTTAACAAAGATGTTAACTACATTCGCCAAGCATATCCTAACGCAACCACATCGACTGGATTGCCTCAGCATTATGCATTATTTGGTTCACAGTATGGTAATATTAATGAATTATCTGTGATTTTAGGTCCTACACCAGACAGCGGATACTCAGTAGAATTACACTACTATTACTATCCACCTACCATCGTACAAGGTGAAATCTCAGCACTTGGTGCTATTACTGGAGGAACTGGTTATACTCCTGGTACATATTCTGATATTGCTTTAAGTTATACATCTGGCTCTACATTATATGGATCTGGTGCCACAGTTAATCTTACTGTGAGCTCTGCAGGCGTAATTACCTCAGTAACACTTCAGAATGGTGGTCAATTTTATACAGCTGGAGACAATCTTACTGTTGTAAATACTTTAATAGGAAACTCAGGATCTGGATTTAGTATTCCTGTAGCAGGCGTTACAAACTCTACAGGTACTTCATGGCTTGGTGATAATTACGACCCAGTTTTATTTTATGGTGCATTAAGAGAAGCTATGTTATTCCAAAAACAAGAAACTGATATGATTCAAAACATTGAACAAAAATATCAAGAAGCCATGCAACAACTTAATCGTCTTGGAACTGGTCTTGAACGTGGTGATGCTTATCGAAATGGTCAAGCTAAGATTAAGGTTAATCCATGATTGTTCAAACAGCTACCACGGTATTTGAATACAATATGTTACAAGGTGCAGAAAACTTTTCTGCTACAAGTCCTTATGTATATAAACTTGCTTTATACAACGCTAATGCTAATTTGGGAAGTACAACGACCGCTTATACATCAGTTAATGAAGTAACTGGTACAGGATATACTGCAGGTGGTATTACATTAAGCCCAACAATTGCTTTTAACAATACTTACAATGCCTCTTATTTGACATTTAATAATGTGACTTTAAGCCCTGCAAGCTTTACCTGCCGTGGTGGTTTGGTTTATAATAGCACTACAGGTGCTGCAATATTTGTATTAAATTTTGGTTCCGATAAGACTTGCACATCAAGTTTTACAGTTACTTTCCCAACCGCTAGTTACTCGACTGCCGTACTAGCCATCTCTAGTTCTACGAATACTTAAGGAGTTTTTATGATGAAAGAAATGCAAGGCTCTGGTGATTACGCTACAGCTACATTAAATACAAGAGGTCTTATCGCAGAGGCTCTTGGATTAGAAGGTCGATACCATGTCATATGTCGTGATAGCAATGGCATGATTAAATGGGAAGAAGACTTTCCCAACCAAGTAGTTCAAGCAGGTAAAATCCTCATGATGAACAATACTTTATTTAGCCAAACAGCCATCGTAGGTCCTTATTTAGGTTTAGTTTCTGGTACTGGTAATACATTCTCTCCAACAGACACTATGGCAACCCATGCAGGATGGACAGAATTTACTGCCTATACAACTACGGGTGCTAACCGTGGTACTGCTACATTTGTAACAGCAACAGGTAATGCAGTCACTACACCAGGATCTAATATTGTAACAAGTACTGCAGGTGCAGTCACTTATACCATTACTGCTCCAGGTGGAACAGTGGGTGGTTGTTTCCTTGTTACAGGTACAGGTGCAGTAGCAACCATTAGTTCAACACTAGGAACCCTATGGAGTGCAGGAGCCTTTGGTACCGCAAAAGTCACAACCGCAGGTGATACAGTAGCAGTCACCTATAGTTCAACAGCCACATCGTAGGAGTATAAATGGCTCTTCAATTAGCTGATAGAGTCCAGGTACTTGCAACAGCCAATACTACTGTAAGTTTTTCATTAGGTTCGGTTGTACAAGGGTATCAAAACTTTTCTGTTATTACCGTTGGTAATACAGTTTACTATGGATCAACAGATGGAACTTACTGGGAAGTAGGTCTTGGAACTTTAACAAGCTCCACCTTACTGACTCGTACCACAATACTTTCATCAAGTAATTCTGGTTCAGCAGTGTCTACTTTTGCAGCCTCGGTAAATGTATGGGTTGATTATCCGTCTAGCCAATCTGTTTATAAGGATAATACAACTGGATCGGCTACGGTACCACAAATTGTTGCATCCAATGGTATTTTAGTAAATAACAAAACTGTAGGATCAAGCTACTCTATACCTACAGGATATGCAGCATCAAGCGTAGGTCCAGTGACGGTAGCTTCTGGTGTATCAGTTACGATACCTTCTGGATCTCGTTGGGTGATTTTGTAATGTTTGGATTAAGTGTATTTTCTCAAAGTCCATTTGCTTCTTTAGGAGGAAATTATTTCCCCTTTTCTCTTGGGGAAAATGTTACTTTTAATGATAGCAATGCCATTACATTTAATGCAGCAGCTAGCATCACTGAGAACTTTACTTTAAATGATGCTCGTCTCTTAGCACTTCAGTTATTTATTACTGAAAACTATAGTGTAGCTGATCTTAATTCAACTATCTCTGCGTTCTTAAATAATATTGCAGAGGCGGTTACATTTGATGATTTAAATAGTGTTACAGATGCTTTTCTATTTAGCATTACAGAAGATGCTTCATACCTTGATCAGCAGTCTTATTTATTTACAACTTTTGTTTCAATTAATGAGAATTTAAATTTTGCAGATGTATTGTCAATCAAGGCTGACTTTGCTGCATCCATACTTGAAAACTTAGGCTTATTAGATGGCAATATTAACAATGGTTGGTTCCAAGTTAATGATTCAGATATCATCACATGGAGTGCAATCAGTAATACAAATGCGGCAGGTTGGGTGCTTGTAAATAACACAACAACCAACACTTGGACATTGATAAATAACACACAATAAGTTATAATATACAAAAGGATTTTATATGTCATCAACCTACTCTACCAGCTTAAGATTACAGCTAATGGGCACTGGCGATCAGTCAGGCACATGGGGTACGACTACTAATACAAACTTAGGCACACTATTAGAGCAGGCAATTACTGGTTATCAATCAATCAGTATTAATGCATTAACAGCATATACACTCACCAATTTAAATGGTGTAACAGATCAAGCTAGAAATGCAGTATTAAGCTTTACAGGCACATTAAGTTCAGTATGTGCTATTACTGCACCAGCAGTAGCTAAGATGTATGTAGTTAACAATGCAACCACAGGTGGTTTGGGTATTACATTTAATACCAGCGCTTCTGGTTCATCTGTAACTATCCCTAATGGTGCCACATACATTATTTATTCAGATGCTACTAACTTTTACTTTGCATCTAATTACTACTCAGCTAATGTAAACATTACGGGTGGTACAATAGGCGGTACAACAACCTACAACAATACTGGAGGTCTTTATACCTTTGGTGGTACAGGTGCTTTAACATTACCTTCTGGAACAACTGCTCAAGAACCAGGAACTCCAGTCGCTGGTATGTTTAGGTTTAACACTTCAACTAATGTGTTTGAAGGTTATAATGGCACTGCATGGGGTCCAATTGGTGGGGGTAACTCTACAGCTAATGGATTCTGGCAAAATACACAAACAATTACTTCAAATCAAGCTATTACATCTGGTTACAGTGCAACAAGTGCTGGACCCATTACAGTAGCTTCAGGCGTATCAGTAACCATCCCAAGCGGCAGTCGCTGGGTAATATTATAAGGATCTATAAATGACAACCACGATTAATGCATCCAATGTTAGCGGATTAATTCAAACAGCTGATACTAGCGGTCAATTACAATTACAGACCAACGGAGTAGCGGCTCTTACATTTGATGGATCACAAAATGCTACAATGGGTGGTTCAGTTACAGCTACTTCATTTACAAGTTCTAGTACTGTTGTATCATTTACTGGCTCTAGTGCTAACTTTACAGGCACTGTATCAGCCACATCATTTACAGGCTCTGGTGCTAACTTAACTGGTATTGCTGGTGGATTCTCTAACATGACTGTTTTTACCTCTCCAGGTACTTTTACAACCCCAGCTTCAACTACCAAAATTAAAGTTACAGTAGTGGGTGGAGGTGGTGGTGGTGCTTCTTCAAATGCTAGTGGTGGAGGTGGTGGAGGTGGTGGGGCAATATATGTAGGACCAGTGACTGCTTCAACCCCTTATGCGGTTACTGTAGGAGCTTCTGTTGCTGCGGCTACTTCAGGAAATACATCTTCTTTTGGGGCATTGGCTTCAGCTACTGGCGGCGTAGGAGTTCCTACTAATGCTGGTGGATTAGGCGGTCTTGGTTCAGCGGGCACTTTACAATTTAGAGGCGGCGGTGGAGCTGTAGGGTCTGGTCCAAGTCTTTCAGGGTGTGGCGGAAGTTCTTATTTTGGTGGAGGGGGAAATGGAATTACTACTGCTACAACGGCTGGTATTGCTGGAGGTGTTTATGGCGGTGGTGGCGGAGGAGCAACTGGTGGTAGTACAGGTGGATCAGGTGCCGCAGGTGTTGTAGTCGTAGAATACTAATGCTATACTATAGCCTTTAACTAAGGGCTATGTATGGATACAGTACAAGAATTTAAAGATAAAGGTTATGTTCACCTTAAAAACTTTTTACCAGAACATAGTTGTAAAGAACTCATAGATGAGTTAAATAGGTTAGTTAAAGAAAACAAAACAGAAAAAGACTCTCAGTGTCCAAAGTCAGAAGCAATCCATGGAGCTGAAGCGTTTGATAAGTTATTAGAAATAAGTTTACCTTATTTTGAACAAGCAAGTGGACTTAAGCTTTTTCCCACTTACTCTTATGCAAGACTCTATAAACCTGGTGAAGAGTTAAAAAACCACAGGGATAGACCTTCTTGTGAAATTAGTGCCACAGTCACTTTAGGTTATGAAGGTGAACAATGGGCGATCTACATGGGTGACCATGAAGATAAGTCTGGTGGATCAGAAATACTAATGAATGCTGGTGATGCAGTGATGTATCGTGGCATGGATAAATGGCACTGGCGTGAAGAATTTAAAGGAACTTGGCAAGCTCAAGTCTTCTTACATTATGTAGACCAAAATGGTCCCCATGCTGAATGGAAGCATGATAAGCGTGAAAAGCTTGGATTAAGCAAGACTAATGTAGAACAACCTTGCGAGCATTTAGATGTAGCTTATGTGATGAAGAACGCAATTTCAAAAGCGTTTTGTGACAAGCTGATCGAAGAATACTCTAAGCCAGAAGTTGAAAAAGAACAACCATTTATTGGCGAAGGTCGTGATCCAGTAGCAAATATTAATCTGGATATTAGAAATGTACTTAGACTTCCATTACCCGTTAGTCAAGGTATTGGAGCTACATTAACAGCATGTGCTTTGAATATGAACCATGAAAAGTGGAAATATACAATCACCCATTCAAACCAAGCTGAGTTCTTAATGTACGAAGTGGGTGGTAAGTATGAAGCCCATGTAGATACTTTCCATGTACATGGTGACAATACAAGAAAGCTCACAGCCTTAGCTATCTTGAATGATGATTTTGAAGGTGGTAAATTTTATATCATGAACAGTCATGACAAGATTTATCCTCCGCAGGAAAAAGGCGATATTATAGTTTTCCCATCTTTTATGGTACATGGTGTAGAACCAGTTACTAAAGGTAAAAGATACACAGTAGTCACATGGATGGTTGGTCCATATTTTAAATAGGAGTTAAAAAAAATGTCCTCGATTGTAATTAACGGAGATACAAGTGGTTCGATAACCTTACAAGCACCTGCTATTGCTGGGTCTAATACGGTTACCCTACCTGCAACTACAGGTTATTTGTTTGTTAATCCAGCCCCAGGTACGCTAGCAGTATCTAACGGAGGCACAGGCGTTGCAGACTTAACAACAGCTTATGGTGTTTTAGCGGCAGGTACTACAACTACGGGTGCAGTACAAAACATAGGTACGGGTACAAGTGGTCAGATTCTAAAATCAAACGGTCCTGGTGTTCTACCCTCATTCCAAGCAGCTGCTGCGGGTGGGTTCTCAAACATGACTGTATTTACAGCTCCTGGTACATTCACAACGCCTGCTACAACGACTCAAATTAAAGTCACAGTTGTAGGATCAGGTGGAGGTGGGGGCGGCACTTTTAGTACAGGTCCTGGTATTGCGCCTGTAACTCAGCCAGGTGCAGGGGGCGCTGCAGGGGGCGCTGCTATTTATGTAGGACCTGTAACTGCTTCAACACCTTATGCAGTAACTGTAGGGGCAGCTGCGGCAGGGGGAGCAGCTAGTACTTCAGGCACAACTGGAAACACATCGTCCTTTGGAGCTGTAGCTTCTGCTACAGGAGGTGTTGCGGGTACTTCACCTGGTGCTCCTGGTTTTAGTGTAGCTACTGGCGGAGTAGGAACTGCTGGAACATTATTGATTAGAGGAGGTTCAGGAGCTGCATATGGAACAACATCATTGTCTTATGTTGCTGGTGGTGCTTCAATGTTTGGTGGTATTGGCGCTTATGGATCAGGTGGATCTGGAGGAATTCCTTCTGTTGGTCCAGGCGGTACATCCACTGCAGGTGTTGTTATTGTAGAGTATTAAGAAGGATAAAATAAATGAAACAAGCATTAATTAGTCCTAGTGAACTTAAAGAATCAGGTTATCGAGTAGCTCAAGTTGTAGAACAAGGACAAACATTCGATGTAGGTGGTTGTTTTTGGGTTGATTGTACAGACAATGTAGTAGCAGATCAATTTTGGTATGACCCAAGTGATGAACTTATTAAAGCTAATCCTGTTGTGGTTACAGAAGATTTAATTGCTTCTCCTCCACCTGAAGATATTTTAAATGTTACACAAACAGTTTCTTAATGATAAAGAGCATAATGATTTATTAAACATAGTTAATAGTTTAAAATTTACTGAAAAAGCAATTGGAAGTAGTTCACAATGTTATTTTATTGATAGTATTAAAGATGATAGATTAGATAACGTCATTTATAAAACTGCTAATATATTATTAGCTAAAGATACAAATTATAAGATAAATAGACGAGCAAGTGTTTTTATGAAAGTTTATAATTTTGGATGGATTGGTGTCCATAAAGATTTTGTAAAAGACGATATAGCATACACTAATCTAAATATATTATTAAAAAAGCCTAAAGAAGGTGGGATAATAATACATGGCAATAAAAAAATAGAAATGGAAGAAAAAGACTTGTATATTTTAAATGGTGCTGTAGAACATGGTATATCTAGTCTTAAAAGTAATGATGAGTATTACTCATTAGTATTATGGTTTTATAAATAAGGAGAAACAAAATGGCAAAACAAGCATTAATCAGTCCAAATGAACCAAGAGAATCTGGCTACAGAGTAGCACAAGTTGAACTTGAAACATTTGAAGTAGGTGCACCTTTATTCTGGACACCATGTGCAGATAATATCGTTGCAGATCAATGGTGGTATAACCCATCAAATCAATCATTTGTTCCATTTGCAGTAGGTATCAAATCAATTACTTTTGTAGGAACAACAGCTAATGTTACAACAGTTAGCCCACATAATTTAACAAGTGGCGAATCAGTAACTTTATCTATGCAAACACCTACTGATTACTCAGGCACTTACAATGTGATTGTAGATAATACATACACATTCAGCTACACAATGGCAACAACACCTACTGAAAATGCAGTAGATGTAGGCGTATATAACGTAAATAATTAAGGAGTAGTATATGTCCTACTTAGTCTATTGGGTTCACCATAAAGACCAAAAGGATATATTTACTCAAGGTTACATAGGTATAACTAATAACTTTAAAAGAAGAATGAAGCAATATGAAATGCTTTATGGTAATCCATATCTTACCAATGCAATTAAAAAACATGGTTGGGATAATTTAGCTAAAGAGGTTATATTGATAGCAGATAAAGCTTATTGTCTTCTTATAGAAACACAATTAAGAGCTAAAGATGCTATAGGATGGAATATTATTAAAGGGGGTGGCATGCCCCCTCTGAATACAAGAAAAGGCTATAAAATGGCTAATCCATCTTGGAATAAAGGCATGGCTTGGTCTGATGAAATTAAACAAAAAGTTAGTCTTGGTGTTAAAAAGTTATGGGAAAACCCTGAGTATAGAGATCATATGTCTAAGGCTCATAAAGGACAACAATCTCCTATGGCAGGTAAAAAACATAACATACAATCTTTAAAAAGAATGTCTGAGTCTAAGATTGGAAAGAAACAATCTAAAGAAACAATAGAAAAAAGAATTAAGCAATTAAAAGGTAAAACTGCTCCAAAATTAATATGCCCACAATGTAATCAAATAGGTGGTGCAGGTGCTATGAAAAGATGGCACTTTGACAACTGTAAATTAAAAGGAAATAAAATATGCTAATTTTAGATGGAACTTTAGGTGAGAATTTTCCAACCTGGACAACTGCAGGTAGACCAGCTTCGCCTGTCGCAGGTCAAACTGGGTATAACACTACTTTAAATTACCTTGAGGTTTACAATGGAACAACTTGGCTTCAAGGCAATATTCCATCAACAGGATTAACTGTAGGATCAGGTGGTACAGGTGCAACAACTCTAACAGCAAACAACGTCATTCTAGGTAATGGCACAAGTGCTGTAACTTTTGTAGCTCCAGGATCAAGTGGTAATATATTAAAATCAGACGGCACAACATGGACTTCAGGTGCGGCAGCAGCAGGTGGTTTCTCTAATATGACAGTATTTACAAGTCCTGGTACATTTACAACCCCAGCTACGGTAACACAAGTAAAAGTTTCACTTGTAGGTGGCGGTGGTGGTGGTTCAGGTCCTGGTGGCTGGGGCGGTGGTGGTGGAGGTGGCGCTATTTATGTAGGACCCGTTACGGCATCAACACCCTATGCTGTAACTGTTGGTGCTGGAGGTCCTGTTGGTGGAACTGGTGGAACTACATCTTTTGGCGCATTATGTTCAGCTACAGGCGGAGCAAATGATGTAGGTGGTTCAGGAACAGCTGGAACCTTTCAAACAAAAGGCGATGGATGTGCATATACAGGCATAGCTAACAGTCCATACCTATCTGGCGCTAATGGAGGCTCTTCAATGTTAGGAGGCGGAAGCCCAGGTCTGTATCCTGCTAGAACACAAGTTGTAGGTTATGGTGGCGGAGGCGGAGCAGGGGGCGCTACATCTAGTCCAACATTAGGTGTCGGTGGTGGCGGTGTAGTCATCGTAGAATACTAAAATGGACCCAATCACAATATTATCTGCCTTTGCTCCTGTAGTTATGGACTTAGGTTATGAATAATCTTGCTTTAGCGTTTCTTTGTTTTGTAACATATGCAGTAAGTGGAGAATTGCCCAATCCTAAACTTACTCCAGGTTATATGCGTGATGTATCTGTAAGACAACTTTGCACAACATCAACATCTTTGGTGCGTGATGTATCAGAGGTATTAAAAAAAGACATCTATCATAACTATAGTTTAAATGGTAATGATCGGTCTATATGCAAAGAAGGTTATGAAATAGATCATCTAGTTTCTTTAGAATTAGGTGGATCAAACGATGCTAGAAACTTATGGGCACAAAGCTATTGTGGAACCAATAATGCCCATGATAAAGACAAACTAGAAAATGAATTACATCGCAGAGTTTGTAAAGGTCAAATAAATATCATAGATGCCCAAATGTGTATTAAAACAGATTGGGTCATGTGTTACCTAAAAACATTCAACAAATAGGAGATATAATGAAAGTTAAATTATCACAAGTATTAGACTTCTTAAAGGCAGTTGCTTTATGGTCATTCAAAGTAACTCTTCGTGCTTTAAAAGTATTAGTTGAAGAAACAATCTTAGTATTACAAAAACTAGACACAGTTCTTACTAAAAACATATAATGAACTGGTTACTGCAAGTTGCACCCACTATTGCTAGTGCATTAGGTGGTCCATTAGCAGGTCTAGCTACCACAGTTTTAGCCAAGTTCCTCAATGTAACTCCCCACGAAGTCAGTGATATGATTCAGTCTAATAAACTTAATGCAGATCAAATTGCACAAGTTAAATTAGCTGAGTTAGAACTTCAAAGACAAGCTCAAGAGCTAGGATTAGACTTTGCCAAGATTGAAGTAGAAGATACTGTATCAGCTCGTAATATGGAGATGTCAACACAATCCATTATTCCTGCTGTATTAGCTACAGTAACTACCATTGGTTTCTTTGGTATCTTAATCTTATTGTTTTTTAACAAAGTAGATCCATCTAACAATGCTTTAATGATTATGTTAGGCTCTTTAGGAACTGCCTGGACAGGTGTTATTGGTTTTTATTTTGGTTCGTCTCATGGAAGTCAGATAAAAGATCAAATGCTTTATCATTCAACCCCAGAGAAACTAAGTGAAGAATGAGCCTTACACCACATTTTACTTACGAAGAGCTGTATGCATCTGAAATTGCAGATCGTCAAAAAATTGATAACGAACCTAAAGAAAAATGGATTAAAGACAATCTACTCTCTTTGGCACAGAATTTAGAAGCTGTAAGACGTTTACTTGGTTATCCTATACACGTTAATAGTGCTTATCGCTGTGAGCAGGTTAATACTTTACTTGGTAGCAAACCTACCTCAGCACACTGCAAGGGCTTGGCGGCAGATATTATATGTCCAGCTTTTGGTAGCCCTCGTGATATTGTGGTGGCAATTATTGGAAGCGGTATTCAATATGATCAAGTCATCCTTGAATATGATCGTTGGTGCCATATTGGGTTTTCAAACGAAACACCAAGATTACAAAAATTAATTATAGATAAAAACGGAACAAGACCTTACTAATGCCATTACAAAAACTAAACTATAGACCAGGTGTTAATCGAGAAGGTACAGACTATTCAAATGAGGGTGGTTTTTACATATCTGATAAGGTAAGATTTCGTTCTGGTCAAGCAGAAAAGATTGGTGGCTGGATCCAAGTAGCTACAACTCAATTCTTAGGTATATGTCGTTCTTTATGGACATGGCTAGATTTATCTGGTCTTAATACTTTTATTGGATTAGGTACTACACTTAAGTATTACATTTACTTTGGTGGTGCATATTTTGATATTACACCTTTTGTTCAAACAGATACACTTACTAATCCCCTTACCACTTCGTTCTCAACTTTAAATGGTGGTATCACCGCCTCAGCTACATCATTAACTTTAACTTCAGCTTCATCATTCCAGCCTACTGGAGTGATTAAGATTGATTCAGAACAGATTGCCTACACTTCTGTAGTAGGTAATGTGTTAAGTGGTCTTACAAGAGGCTATAATAGTACAACTGCAGCAGCTCATTCTAATGGTGCCAATGTAGGTTGCTCTACAGTTTTAGTGACAGACTCAAGCTACAGTCCTGGTCTTGGTGATTATTTTGTATTTAGTGGAACTTACACAGTAGGTGGCATTACAGTATCTGGAGAAAATGTTGTGACTTCAGTACCAAGCCTTACAACCTATACATTTACAGCATCTCAATTCTCAACATCACAAGTTACAAATGGTGGTGGTACAGTTACTATTCAATACGAATACCCAGTGGGTTCAACTGCTGCACTTTCTGGTGCTGGTTGGGGAGCTGGTCCATGGGGTGGTGCTACTGCACTAAATAATGTTACTTTAACTGATCCATTTGCATCTAGTGCAAGTAGTACAACTATTACAGTTACACAAGCAAACCATGGATTATCTACAGGTCAATGGGTTAACTTTTCAACAGTAACCAATACAGTTGCAGGCATTCCACTTGCAGTGCTTCAACAAGATTTTCAAATCACAAACACAGGTACAAACACTTATACTATATCGCTTGTATTTGGATCATTAAGTTACCCCGCTGGAGTGACTAATGCTGCTTTTGGTGGGACTGTAGTAGTCAATATACCAGTGAATGCCAATCGTGGATGGAACACTGCCTATAGTTCTGCTGCCTTAACTTCAGGTGGATTAAGAATTTGGTCTAATGATAACTATGGTGCTGACTTGGTAATTGCACCTCGTGGTGGTGCTATTTACTATTGGGTCGATGCCAATGGTGTAAATGTAAGAGCACAGCCTTTATCTACACTAGCATCAGCTGCAGGATATACAGGATCAGCAGTACCAAGCTATACCAACCAAGTGCTTACTTCATCCATCCAACAGTTTGTAATTACTTTAGGATCTACTTCCTATACAAGCAATACTGTATTTAATCCTATGTTGGTTCGTTGGTCAGATCAAGGAAATCCATATCAATGGGTACCTGCAGTTACAAATCAGTCAGGTGAGTTTTCCTTAACCAATGGATCGTACATTATGTGCGGTCAAGCAACACGGCAAGAAAACCTTATTTGGACAAACTCTTGTTTATACTCTATGCAGTATATTGGCTATCCATATGTGTTCTCATTTAACATATTAATGGACAACATTACCATCATGTCACCTAATGCTGCAGTGACAGTCAATAATGTAACTTATTGGATGGGTCGTGATAAGTTTTATACATATACAGGTGTAGTACAAACGCTACCATGTACACTTCGTCAGCATGTATTTGACAACATTAATCAAAACGAAGCTTTCCAGTGCTTTGGTGGATCTAATGAAGGTTATAATGAGGTATGGTGGTTCTATTGTTCAGCTAACTCTAACACAATTGATAGCTATGTCATTTACAATTACTTAGATAATGTATGGTCTTATGGTACGATGGCTAGAACTGCATGGTTAAACTACGGTATCCAACCCTATCCTATTGCAGCAGACTATAACTCAAGACTTCTTTACCACGAAGTAGGTACAGATGATGTTTCAACATCTAGCCCACAACCTATTACTGCGTATATTCAATCTTCAGACTTTGGTATTCAAGCTGGAGATCATTTGGGTTTTGTATGGAGGCTTTTACCAGATATTAACTTTAATGGGTCTTCAACTAATAATCCTTCAGTGACCATGACTTTATATAGTCGTCAAAACTCTGGATCAGCATCAACACAAGGTGATATAGATAGTGTAACAAGTACACAAAACTATACAAGTCAAACTGCATATACCATTCAAGAATTTACAGGTCAGGTGTATACTAGAGTGCGTGGCAGACAATTAGCCTTTAATATTACATCTAATCAACTTGGTGTAGCTTGGCAATTAGGCACACCTCGTATTGACCTTAAACCAGCGGGAAGAAGATAATGGCAGCATCACCTACTTCATTATTATCTACATCAGCACCAAACTTGCCTCTTGCAAC
>Ga0114962_10000127_pt1 | contig 63574 bp, 54 predicted proteins | sample C_130820_MF_Meta_FD_87017 | JGI IMG/M metagenome (GOLD analysis project Ga0114962, IMG submission 87017) | Freshwater microbial communities from Lake Croche, Canada to study carbon cycling - C_130820_MF_MetaG | ecosystem: Environmental > Aquatic > Freshwater > Lake | place: Lake Croche, Canada... | reverse complement strand
TCATAGCACCGTTCAATGTACCAACAAACTTAGTGTTTGTAGGAGCTTCGAATGTACCTTCTGTAGTACGAGCAAATGCGCTTGTAGTAGCAGATTGTAGAATTGTCAATGCTTGGTTAGAAACAACTGCCCAGTTACCAGCACCACGACGTGTACGTTGAGCAATCAAGTTGCTTACGCGGTTGATCTGGATAGCTAGAGCGGCATGCTCATCACCAACGAATGTAGCTGTACCAGAAACTAATGACTGGTCATATGTTTCTTCAACAGTTGCCAAAGCACGTAGAGAAGCTAGAATCTCTTGGTCGATTTCAGCAGTTATTTCTTGTGCTAGAGCGGCCATGATTTCAGCTTCGATATCAATACCTTGTTGTGCTTGTGCATCTTGAGCTGCCTCGAATGTCCAACGTGCGCTTAGTTTACGAGACTTAGCTTCGACTGGAGTCTTCAAGATTTGAATGCTCATACGCTTGCCTGGTGTACCTTCCATTGTAGCTGTTGGAGAAGCACCTGGAGTAGCACTGTTGTTACCAGAATAAGCGGCAGCAATTTTGAATGGGCTTAGGGCTTCTTCACCTGCTGTTACTACATCACCGGAACTAACACCATCTGCATAACGAACACGTAGAGTGTGGATCTGTGCAACAGGTCCTGTCATTGGCTGAACGCCGATGATTTCGTTAGCAATAACTGTCGGCATAACACGACGAATTACTGGAAGAATAACACGGTTAAGTGTTGCAATGTTACCAGCACTTGTGGCTCCAGCTGTTGCGCTTTCAGCCAAATGACGGCGTGTATTTTCTAAGCAAACTGCCATAGAAGACTTACGGGTACCGGATAGGCCTTCAAGCAGAGCTTCTTTGGTCTCTGACCATCTTTCATTTAATAGTTGTGACATTTATGTCTCCTTGAATTATTTTGATAGACCCGCTAACTTGCGGATGTCTACAATATTGTCTAAGCCTACCTCTGGCTTACTTTCACGATTTCCAGTTACTTCGGTGCTTTCGTTCAATGTAGCTTTCACTACTTTTTTCTGTGCGCCTTCCATTACTGCGGGTAGGTATTTGTCGAATGCAGAATGTAGTTTAGCTGTTTGCACAGATTCCAACAATTCTTGCATTACCACTCTTTTATCACCACTTAATGGCGATACTAACTCAGCCATAACAGTTTTGCGTTCCATTAAATCTTTAGTAACGCGAATTTCACGTTGTACTGATTCAACTAAACTTGCTTTTTCTGCTACTGCTTGTTTTGTTTCTGCTAGTTCAAAATCTTTCTTCTTGATAATCTTTAACAATTTACTTGTTTCAGATTTTTCATTTAGAAAGGAACCTGCATATTCTTGGGCAAACGCTTCATATAGGCGACGACCAAAGTCATTGTTGCGAGCACTTTCAATATCTTCTTTCAATTGCTTGATTTCAGATGTTAAATTTTTAGTGACTGCGGCTTCAACTACTTGAGCACTACGTTTAATAAAGGCTTGTCTAATATCATCGAACTTAGCTCTTGCTTCGCGAACTAACTTAACTTTCGTTTCAGCTAGATCACGCTTGTCTATAGCAAATTCATTGATTTCTTTTGCTAGAGCGTGTACAACGAATTGCTCTAACTTTCCAAAGTTCTCAGAAACTTTCTTACGGTCTCCTTGGAACTCTACTAATTCTCTGCCTAATTGCTTGATAACAAATCCTTCTAGTTTTTTAGCATCTGTAGACATCTTTTGTTGATATGCTACTTTTGCTTCTGCTAGAGATTTTTTGTCATTGTGCAATTCGGCCATTTCAGCGGCCAGTCTTTCGCTTAACATCTTGTCAATTGCTTCAACCATAACAGTCTTATCATGACTGTATTTTTGTGCAAACTCTTCACGAAGTTCAGCGGTTACTTGGTCGCGATTCTCTTGAATTTTTTGAGTAAAGGCAGTTTCGACAGCAGATTTAACTTCTTCTGACATCACGCCTGACTCTACTAATTGTTTGAATGCGTCCAACATTAATTTCTCCTCGGGCTTTATTTTAGACCTTTAATAATTTGCAAGAGACTCTCTTGCAAATATTTCTGGGCCTTTGGATCTTCTTTTACTTCTTTTGCAACCTGTAGTGCTTTATACCCACCACGTGCGTTCATCAAATGCTCATAAACGGGTGTAGGATACGCACCAGGTGCGCTTGGCTGTGCAACTATATCGACAGTGATAATTTCGAAGTCTGATACTTTGCCGCTCATATCGTCAACGTTGCCGCTGCCTCGTGAGCTAACGCCGAGTTTTACACCGGCTTCTAACATAGTACGAATTAAGTTACCCATTGGTGTAGGCAAGATTTTAAACTTGCCATAACCGTTAGGACCTTCCATCCACATATTTGTTATCATGTGACTTACTCGGTCCAAATTTACTTTAAGATCATCTGGGTGATCAACTTCACCTAAGACAGAATAACCATTTTGAATCTGATCATTAAGAGTTTTCACGGCACGTTCAATTTCATCTACAGGGTAGACTCGTTGATTAGCATTGCGAATACCACCTTGAATGGCAATGCCCTTCAAGTGAAGATTCTTGCCATCTTTGTCATCCGACTCCATTACGATGCCGGATTGATCAAAACTTAGGTGTTCTCTTAGATATGTAGGTTTCATCCAGTTTCTCTAATTAGGCGTTACGATTAGGTGCGCCGTTGATTGGGCTCTTAACTTGGCCAACGCTAGTCTGACCAGCTTTGTCACCTGTACCAGAACCAACTGGTCCAGGAGTCTTGCTGTTCTGTGCAACTTTGCTTAGGTTTTTTACGCCCATCTTGCCGCCTGGAACATTGCCGTTACCACTAGCAAATTTCTCACCGGCGGTTTTTGCAATACCGTTGTTTACTTTACCTGGGCTTGTACCTGTGTTGCTTTGACCTTCTACAGCGCCTTGAGCAAGATTACCTGCGTGGGCACCAGTTGTTGGTTTGCCTTTACCGGCACTTACTATGCTCTTGGTATTTCTTTCACCTTGGCGTTCAAAATCACCTGTTCCGGCTCCTGCTGGATCTCCCTTAGGACTCTTCATTGCGTTCTTATCCCAATCCATACCGACTTTTTCAGTATATTCACGTGTCATACGACGACCTTCAAATGCTGGTTGACCCATCATTTCCATTTCGTCTTCTTCTCCGCCTTCTTCACCTTCTTCGTCGCCGAACTCACCGTGTGGTGCTTCGCCGCCTTGGGCTTGCTCTAGTTCAGCAAAGGCTGCTTCTAGTTCTTGAATAGCGTTTTTAATATCAAAAATTGCTTTATCTTCTTGACCTTCTGGACCTTCTTCGCCATCCATGTCATCGGCACCAACATCGGCACCAAACTCATCAGTAGCGTCGCCACCCATTGGCTCTTCTTCACCACCGTCCATCATATAAGAATCTTCTAAATCCATGGACTCGTCCATGTCATCGTCAGCAGATTCGTCCATTTCTTCTTCGTCATCTTCTGCGGCTTCATCCATAGAATCATCTTCTTCTTCAGAAGCTTCATCCATTTCTTCGTCTTCTTCTGCTTCTTCAGCAATTAAATTTTCATAGATATCTCTTGACTTATCAACAATAATTTCATGGAATAGCTCGTTGGCTTTATCCATTTCTTCATTGACGATCAAGTCTAATAGTTGTTCAAACTTTGTAGACATTGCGGGTTTCTCCTTAATTAGTATGCGCGGCAAGGCTGTGTTGTTATTTAAACTGTAATCTATAAACGTGTGGATAATAGGCCAAAAAGCGTCTCTTTTTGACCGAATAGAGGAGAAATTTAATAATTTTAAGCTAGAATATTTAATTCTTAGCTAAAAAAATTAAACTATACTATTATGCGGCTGGTGCAGCCGGTGGAACTGCATACATTTTTCTAACTAATGCCAGTTCTTCTACTTGTTCAGCTTCCCTAGCATCACCTGCTTTTCTAAGATCATTTAACATACGCAAGGTTAATCTAGTCTTGCGTAGGTCAGTAGACTTCAATACGCTAGTATCGTTATCTGAATTATATCGATTGTCATCAGACATATCTGCCTGGTCTCGATCAAAGTAAATGAATTCTCTTAAAAACATAGTGATATTTATGCTGGAGGCGGCGTTGCGGGCGCCGCGCCTTCAGCCGGTGCACCTTCTTCGGGTGGAGGAGGTGTAGTAGCACCGCCTATTGCACTCATATCTGCACCCATACCGTTGGCAGTAATACCTACACTACGTAGTTCTGCATTTGCAGGTAGTGCAGTATCTTCGTCAACATTTTCCTCGCGCCATAACTTTTCGTTTTCTGCCATTTCTTCTGCACTTAAACCTAAGAATCGTTTTAGTGCAAATCGTTTGCTTAAAATAGGATTTTCTGCCAAAGTAGTATATGTGGTTACGCGAGCAGTATCCATTTCTGCTTGACGATAGCTGGCAAAATTTTGCGGTGGATTAAACTTAAGATCAAAGATGTTACTGTCAACATTGACACCTTTGCTGTGTAGATACAGTTTAAATTCTGTATCAAATACATCGTTCATTAGGCTTTGCAATCGCTCGCAGTACTTATTAAACCTTAACTCCTGTATGTATGCTGTTCCAACGCGACCATCATTGAAGTTAGATCCTCCGTCGTCAGGGCCGGTAGGTAGATAACTGCTAGGTATGCGTAAAGCACGAAACAACTTATTAGTAAAATATTTAAGATCATCAATTTCTCCTAAGTTAGTACCACCGGGCAATGTTTCAACTTTACTACCTCTACCCTCCGCAGTTTGTGGGAAGAAATAATCTTCATTGATGCTCAATGGATTATATCCGGCATCTACCACACTTTGTCCACCACCTGTAGCACTGGGAATTCTGCGTTGATTAACTTCATTTTTAACACGTTCTACAAAGCTCATAGCTAAGTGACTTGGCATATTACCAACATCAATATAGAAGATTCTACGTTCCGGAGCACGTTGAATACGATATATAATAATTGCATCTTCTAGCAATTCTTTTTGTTTGTAAACTTTAAAAATTGATTCTAAAAGACTAGTTCCAAAAGGAAAATTGTTGTCTAAGCCTTCACTTAGACTAATATGAATAACATGTTTAGCATCAATATTATATTGATTTTCTTGGCGACTAAATCTGTTTCCATTTAAGTTTGTAGGAAATGCACCAGTCATGCCACGTGAACCGCCTGCGCCGCCTTGTCCTGCGGCATAGCTACTGGCATATTGACTGCCGCCGCCTGTAACATTACTAGGGCTAATAGCAGTTGTAACCAGTGTTTCTAAGTTAGGATTAAAATCACGGATAACATATTGCTCGGGTTTCTTACCTTCTGATTCGTTGACAATAATACGATCAACTTTTTGTGAATCAACAAACATCCATGCCTGCGTTTCGGGATCGCGAACAAAGAATGCATCACCATATTTGAATGTGTTTCTAACTACTTTAAAAATACGTTTGTCAAACTTATTAAGTTTAGTCCACTGTTGCATCAGTTTTCTAATGATCTTAACTTCAGTAGGTGTAGCTTGTTCTTTGAAAAATACTCTAAAAGGTGTGCCGCTTTCTTCATTCATTTGGCTGCAAAATTCTGCAAGAATGTCTAGAGCCGCATTAACTTCACTGTCACTATCCATGGTATCATACTGTCCGTATCGTTCTAAACGATTTGGGTGCCCGGAATATACATCTGGCAAATAGCTAGAGTAATTTCTATGTGTGGGATTAGCACGGTTATCTGCGTTCACAGATCCATTAACAGGACTTAATTGTCCCGATGTATCAACTAACGAAAAGTATTTTTTCCAAGCCATAATTTAAAATTTAAAAAGATCTCCGCCTAAGCCTTTGGTAGCATCCGCAGTATTTCTAGTATGTTCTGCGGTTTCTTTGAGAAATCTCAGCATCTCCACTGTTTGCTTATTTAACGTCACTAGCTCGGTTTGTAAATTTTCAAAGTATTTGATCGGTGATACTACTTCTGGTCCAGCTTCGCCAACGAGTGCATTAGTTGGTTTATCAACAATGCCTCCATCAGCCATGGGTTTTTTACCAGTTAAGCCGCCCCAATTTTGGTAAGCACCATATGCACCTCCAACTAATCCGCCGACCGCGCCTCCAATTACTGTACCTACTCCAGGAACAACACTGCCCATCATTGCGCCCATACCAGCACCAGATAATGCAGAACTGCCTATATCAAGTCCGGCGGCTGTTTTAGTATTTCCGCTTTCTCGTGCTTTGTCTGCCGCATAATCTAATGCCAGACCGCCTACCAAACTGCCTACGCCGCCTTTGAGCATGTTTGCACCTTTGGCAAGTTTACCTAGCTTTCCGCCACCTCCTGAGCTCGGTTTAGTACCGCCACCCTTGCCGTCTTTACCTTTATCTAACAAATCTTCTAAGCCACCGCCGGCAGCGCCAGGCATTCCTTTACCAACTATTCTAACCCACAATGCAGTTTCAGGTGAACTGCCAGGAACCATTCCTTTAGCTTTTGAAATTGCAGAAGCCGCTTTATCTTTGGCCGCGGCCAGTTTTTCTGCTATTAATTCTTTACTCTTCCACAATACTAACGCTGTAATACCAGCAACTAATAATTTTGCACCTAAACTTAATTCATTAAATCCTGTAATAATAAAAGCTAGGCCTTTAGACATAGTTGTTATCATTTCTGTGGCCCATTTAATAGCAGGTGCTAATAAATCGTTAATTGCTTGTCCAATTTCTTTAAAGGCTTTATCGGTTTCAGCCATTTGCTTTGCTTGACTATCAGCCATGCGTTTACGTTGTTCTGCCTGCACTTGTTCTAGTTGTGCTCTAGCATCTGCATCAGATTTAATCTCTTGATTCTTTGCTTTATTCATTGCCGACAATGATTTTGTAGAAATCTCAGATAAGTCGCCGCCCTGCATTGCTAATGCTTTCATTACTTGAGTGTTTTCTCTACCGTCTTTGGCCAGTCCTGATGTAATCGCAGCCCCATTAGTTTGTATATCTTTAACAGATTTACTAGAATCTTTAATATCTTTAACAAGATTCATTGTAGCCGCATTACTGTTTCTTGCTACCGCAGTGTATTCCTGAGCGGCTTTAGTCATAGGAGGAAATCCCATGGCCGCACTCATTAGTGCCTGCTCTGCGCCTTTGCCGCCTCGTGTCCTTGCCTCATTGGCTGCGGCTTCAGCTTTGGCTCGTTCTTCTACAGTTAAAGTTCCTAAGTGTGCTTGCCATGCTTCGTTAGCCGCACGTTCTTTCATTGATTTTTCTTGCTCTTCTTTTGAGATACCAGTAATAGTAGCCAGTGCATCTAATTGTTCAAAATAGTTTTTTGCGCCGGCCGCCAGTTTGTCTCGATCAGCCATTTCAGCACGGTTTCTACCACCTGTGGCCGCAATATATGTTGCCATGCCGTTGTTAAGTTGTTCTGTAGTATAACCCAATGCAAGTAGTTGACTGCCACTTTCACTCTTAATTAATCCGTTACTAAATGCAGTAAATGCTTTAACACCATCATTAACAGTGCCGCCCATTCTAGTAAATGCATCACTGTTATTTTTTATTAAATTACTAAACTGATCCAAGGTCATATAGCTGTTCAGTGCGGCTTGTCTTAGATCAGTTAAACTACCACCAAGATTAGCACCAGCCGCTGTAATCTGCTGATACGATTTCATGTTGTCTTGTTGGTATGAGGCTACTTTACCAAATAGTCCCATGACTGTACCAAGTACGCCTGGTAACTTATCTAACGCACCAAATGCATCGCTGGCCTGTGCAGTACCCGCTAAAAGTTTATCAATTAAAGGACTTAATGAGGTGCCTAATTTTGTAAGGCCATCTGCCGCACTAGCTCCTGTGGCTGCAACTCTGTTAAAAACGCCGGTGCTTTTTTCTCCAGCTACGGCTGAATTTTTTAGACCGTCATTGGCTTTGGCTACTGTGGCCGGATCTAAACCTGCCTTAGTAGCAATGCTTTTAATATTTTCTGCGGCTTTAGCGTTGCCACCTGTGATGGCGGCCAGTAGAAGTTTTAACGTGGCTTCAGTTGCCGCGTTGTTAAGTTCTACATGTTCATTGCCAATCGTGCCTGTTACGTCTGCCATTGTTTTTTAGGAGTTATATGAGCACATAAATAAGAGTATCAGTATTCATCGTTTATTTATCGGAGATTAAAACCATGGTCACATCAGTACCAAACATTCAGCCAAACCCATTAGCTTCATTTATGAGGCAACCAAAAATCTATATTCGCTTACCTAGTCAGGGCGAATTTTGGCCAGCTGGTTCATTGGCTGGTTCTGAAACAGGAGAATATCCAGTTTACTCAATGACTGCCAAAGACGAACTAATGTTAAAAGTTCCCGATGCTGTAATGAGTGGACAAGCGGTTGTTGATGTGATTCAGCATTGTATGCCGCATGTTAAAAATGCATGGCATGTTCCTAGCATTGACTTAGATGTTATTCTTATTGGTATTAGACTAGCAACCTACGGTGAAAAAATGGTTACTCCTATTACACTAAACGAAGAAGATGAGATGGAATACACCATTGACCTTCGAAATGTCATGGATAGTTTAATGGCAAATGTTACCTGGGATCCAGTTGTTCCGATTACTGAAGAATTAACCGTATATGTTCGTCCAATGGACTATAAACAAATTAGTACCAGTGCAGTTAGTACTTTTGAAACACAAAAGATGTTGCAAATTGCCAACAATACCACTGCCTCTGACGAAGAAAAAATTCAAGCATTTAAAGAAAGTTTTAATAAACTAAGTGAAGTAACCATTGGCATAGTTGAACACAGCATATTTAGAATTGACTCAAGTCAAGGTCCTACAGATAATCCTAAACATATCAAAGAGTTTATTGAAAACGTAGACAAAGATATTTTTAATGTAATTCAAAATCATCTTGATCGATTAAAAGATATTAATGCGATTAAACCAATACAAGTACCAGTCACTGAAGCGATGCGAGCCAGAGGTATTACCACAGAATTTATTGAAGTTCCCTTAGTGTTTGACCCATCAACTTTTTTCGTATGAGGCTTTTGTATCTCGACTTTGATGGAATAAACAAAGTTGTAAGAGATTATGAAAATGATACAAAAGCCATGCGCGAAGAATTGTTTAGACTAACTTGGTATATGCGAGGCGGGTTGTCATTCTCTGAGTCATTCCTGTTGACTCCCGAAGATAGAACAGCTATTACAACTATTATTGAAGATAACCTTAAAGCTACAAAAGATTCGGGATTACCGTTCTTTTAAATATGCACGCCTAAGAATTTACTAAACGCTACACTTTCACGTTGTAGTTTCTTAAACACAGGTGCTCCGCTAGCATCTACACCAGCCATCTTTTGTTCACTGCCGCCTACATAATCTTTAAATCCAGATCCTGTTTGTGAAGCAGTTGTTTTACCTGCGGCTCTTTGTCCTTGTAATCTAGCTTTCATAGCATCTTGTTGTGCTTGAGTTAGTTTACCGCCTGCTGGAGGTGTAGTTGTAGCAGGTGCTGTTGGAGTTGCGCCCGGTGCAGGAGGTTCTCCTGCTGGTGCGGTTGGAGGTGTTGCTCCGCCTGCGGGTGGTGTTGCTCCGCCTGCGGGACCTGCGGGTGGTGTTGCTCCAGGTGTTGCCGCTGGTTTTTCTGCGGCTGGTGCAGGAGTGTTAATGCTCTTTTCTAACTCTCCAGCTAATTGTTTTTTACTTGCAGGATCTAAACCGTCAATGGCTTTCATAATACTACCTATGTCGCCAGCTGGTGCTGTTCCGCCCGCGGCTGGAGCAGTTGGTGCTGGAGCAGATCCACCGCTTGCGGCTGGTGCTTCAGGTGCGGCACCTGCACCAGGTTGTGCAACATACGGACGACCGGTATCTCCGCCTGCTGGTGGTGTTGCGTAAGTACTTGGAGCAGCCGGAGCTGGCTCTGCACTGCCACTATCGGGTGGAGGTACTGCGGTTGTTCCGCTTACAGGTGCGGTTCCGCCTGCGGCCGGTGCGGCTCCTGCGGCTGGCGCAGTTTTGTCTGCCCAAGATGCCTTTGCATCTGCATAACCTTTCTTAGCATCGCGCCATGCCGCGCCTAAACCACCAACAACATGTCCTGCGGCTTTGCCTAAGAAAGACCCAACGCCTTCATTTAAACATTGTTTGTGATATGATTTAACCAAATTAGCGGCAAAAGATTCATCTAAGGCCTTTGCACGTGATAGTCCTAAATCCTGGACTGTGATCACATAACCTAGATTTAAAAGGTGTTGTTGAGATTTAATTCCTCTTGGCAATCTACTGGCCACAGTTTCGTAATACGGTGTATTAATAGATTTTACAAGTTCGGTGATATTCATATAATTTCCTATTATCTTTTTAAGTACGCTAATACTTGCTTCTGCTCATCTGGATTTAATTTTAAAACCATATCCATAATATCTTTGGTATTTACCGAAGATGCGGCAGTGTTGTCCATTGCTGGTTCTATTCTACCAGCAGGTTCTGGTAATGACATGTCTGTGTATGCCTTTGAAATTACTGCTGGATCAACTCCTGCACCTTGTAAAATCTTAGCAACTTCTTCGCTGTCTGTTGGGCTACCTGCTTTTTCCCAAGCCTTTTGTAATTTACTAGCATCTACTTTGTTGCCCGTGATGCCAAATAATTCGTTTAATTGATTTCTGTTTAATGATTCTGTAGTAGGTGCTGGCTGTTGATTTGTTGCCGCGCTGGCAGCTCCACCTGCGGCTGCTGTTCCTAGCTGTGTTAGTTGTCCTACAACCGCCATACTAGATTTGGCGGCAGCTTTGATTGCTGAGGCTGCTTCTCTAGCGTTTGAAAGTTGTGATTGATATTCAGGACTAGATGCTTGTGCCATAAACTTAGCAAAATTATTTACAGCATCAGGACTTGGATTACTCATACCTAATGCATCAAATGCATTTTTTAACTGACTAGTTAGCGGTTCTTGTGTAACAGCACTAAATGGCTGTCCGTTCCAATCCATAGTGTGCCTAGTGATACGCATCCCGTTAAGTTGTCCAACAGCATCGCTTTTAATTCCTGCTTTGACCATATCGCCAATTTTAGCGGCGGCTCCTGCGGCCAATCCAGCAATAGCACCTGTAGTAGCACCTCGGCCAATAGCAGTACTTGCTTTCTGCCCTTGCAGTAATCGGTCAGCAATGTTTAGAATACCCACAGCAATGCCTGTACCTGTGCCAACTGCAAGTGCGCCTGCACCAACTCCGCCAGCCACTGCCACGCCTAATGCGGCTGCGGCTGACCCTGCAATGGCCAACAAAAACTTATGTAGATTAGGGTTGTTCTTGGCAAACTCACCGTACTTGGCCAATTTGGCCGCTAGCTCAGGATTCTTTTTAGCAATAGATGATTTAATTTCTTCAAACTTTTGATCAAATGCCTGTACCGGACCACTACTCTGTAGCATACCTCCAAACTTGTTAAACCATATATCACTGATCTTATCTTTGGCCGCACCTACAGCGTCACCTGCTTTACCTAGCATACTACGGCCGGCACCTGTTTCTATGCTTTTAAATAATTGTTGTATCTGATCGGGTTGTAACGCTACTTCACATAATGTAGGATGTATCTCTTTTTCCCATGTACGAAAATACAGATCTCCTTTACCAATACCTTCAAACACACTTAATCTAGGAGAGTTTTCTATAGCATCTAACTTAGATAATAGTATATTGAAGTTCATTGAGTATTCCGAAAAGTTATTCTTTATTTATAAACGAACTACGTTCGTTTGCTTCTTCGCTAACGCTTGAAGCAATTTTCTACTTCGTAGAAGTTTAAATATTATTCAGATCGTTCAGTCACACTTTGCCCTGACCGGGCAAAGAAACATTATTCGAGTCGAACATATGTCACTTAGTGTTAGAGCGTTACAGTGGCGGTTGACCGGTACCACGAGCTCAGTCTTTATCTCAACGGCGGCTTACATATATACACTAACATATACGTAAACGTAGGGCGTCTCTAGCCCTTCCTTTTGCCTAAATTCTTGTTTCAAATAACCAAACCGCGGCGAATTTGCGATCCTCGTCCTGTGAAGGATGGTGGTTAAGTGCTTGCTTTCAGCGGCAAGTCTACGGATCCCTGCGTAATGAAACCAGGTTTCTTCTGTTCGGCACACGATATTAGCCTGTGCGAGCTTAAACTGAATTAAATTTTAGATTTTATGTGAGAGCCATGGACACGGACAGAGATTTGTCCGTTATAGTAATCGTTGGATTCTAATACTTTGCGGTCGAATTGTTCGCGGGCCTCAATGTAAGATGTTTCTGCTTTAGATTTACAATAGTGTAGTATCTCTCGAGAGAAATTTTCTTTGCCTAATTTTTCTATATCTGCTGTTAATTCAACGCTGGACCCGTAATATTCCTGCCAGTCGCTGTCGATTTTGCTTCGAATCTTCTTTTTCTTCTTAGTGCCGTTCTTTAACTTTACAGTCTTGTAGGTCGTTTTACTAAACTTTGCTAGTTTTTTGCCAATATATTGGCGCCCCGAGGCTATATTAGTAATGCAATAAACAAAACCAACACAGTCTTCGGGTAATTCATTTATAACTTGTCCTTGGTAAGTCCAAGTCATTGATTATTTTGTTGCCTTAGCTTCCTTGCGGGCATTCTTTTCAGCAGTAATTTCATTTCGTCGAGCCTTTACTAGCTTACTTAACTCTGCCAATGCTTTACGACTGCGAGTTCCGGCTGCACTATTGCCCGATGCAAACTTAGCATCTTCTGCTAAGAATTCTTCAAATTGTTTTTTTAGTTGTTCTACGGTGTTTTCCATTTTTCTTTTCTTCTTTTTTAAGTTGTTTTTCTAATCTAACGTTGGCTAGATTCTCTTTGGCCACAAGTAAGCTCTGTCTCTTTAATTGTTTAGCAAGTTCTACTACATCTCTAAGTTCTTTCCTACACAGATATCCAGGTAATTGCCCTTGAGTCCTTACAAAAATCAAATTTTGATTATGCAATTCTGCAAATGCACTTACTAACTGTGAGTACAAATTCTTATACTTGTTTATCTCATCATTCAACATAGTCTATATCGTTTGAGTAGCTGGTAAAACCGTTTTCTTTGATAACTCTTAGAACATTGTTTACACGACCAACTAACTCATCCTTGTGTGATATTAAGTATATATTCTTATTTCTCTCTCTGGCCATTTTTTTCAATACAGCCAATGCTGATTCAACACCAGCCGCATCCATACCTGCATCAACTAGTTCGTCGATAAACAACAAATTGATACTTTGGTACAGTCCTTCCCATACATCTCGGAAAGCAAAGCTCATGCTTAAAATTAACCTGTTACGTTCTCCGCGTGACAGATTGTCAAAATCAAGATCCTGTCCTAGTTGAGTAATCTCAACATTAAGGTCATTTTGAAAAATCACTCTATGCGGCAGTCCTAGCTTGTCAATATAGTAGCTTAGTCTCTTATTCAAGTAACTTAGATTTTGATCAATAATTTTCTTACGAATAAACGAATCTTTGTTAGTTAATAACTTATGCAAAAACTCTTGATGATCTTTGAGTTTAGTTAATTCGTTGACTATTGCCCAGTTAATTTCTTGTATGGCAGTATGATTCAATTCAACAATTTGTTCTTCGTAGGGATTTAATTCATCAATTCTAGTAGTTAAATTCTTTTCTAATTGGTCTAAATTGTTTTTATGACCCAGTGCTTCTGATTCTGTATCATAAAACGTAATAGGTTTACGTGGTAACTCGCCTATGTTTACTAGTTCAAGTGCAATCTCTCTGATTTCACCTAATACTTTATCACGATATTTCTGTGCTTCTATGCCCTGTTGTACAATAGCTTCGACCATTTCTTCATGTTTATGATCATGTAGGTCTTGTTCGCAAGCTGGGCACTTCTTATCTTTAAGTTTATCTGTTTCTTTTTTAAGTTTGTCAAACGTTTTGTCGTTTTGTGACAGTGCAGATTCTAATGTAGCTTTCTGTTTAGTAAGATTGCGGATCTTAATATCATTAGTATCCCACAATTTTAGATCTGCGTGTGCCTGTAGTTCAGCATCAATGTCTACGCTTTCTAATTTCATTATAGCGCGACCTAAACTTTCAATATCTGTTTCTTTTTTAGTTTCCCAAGCAGAACTTTTGATCTTTAAACTATCAATACTCTTTTGCACATTCTCATTGGCAGATTTAACAGCTTCAATTCTAACAGTTTCAATTTGAATAGCATCCTTGCTTTCTTTGATCTGTGATTTTAGCAATTCTGCTTTTTCTGAAAGTAGCGTAATTCCTAATAGTTGTTCAATTACTTCTCGCTGATCTGCGGCTTTCATACTTAAAAACGGCTCTGTATACGTGTTTAACGCTACCAAATGCTTGAACATAGTATGCGTCATCTCCAGCATTTGTTCAATTGCTTTTTGCGTTTCGCGACTATCGCCCTGCGCCTCGTCTTCAGCTTTATCGTCTGTTTTTAATTCTTGATCATTGACATACAATTTAAGAATATTAGGTTTACGACCTCGCTCGATGCGATATTTGATGCCAGCTTTCTCAAATTCAACAGTGACTAACATGCCTTTGCCGTTAGTTTTGTTGATTAAGTTTTCTTTTTTAATGTTTGTAAGTGCAGTACCATACAATGCATAGCTTAATGCATTGATCATAGTAGTCTTACCCGTGCCGTTACGTGAACCTGTATCATCTCCACCCAGGTCAAGATTAGATCCTAGAACTAGGGTAAGATGTTCTTTGTCAAAATCAACTGCCTGTGTTTGATTGCCTACGCTAAGAAAGTTCTTAACTGTGATATTCTTTATTTTAAAGTTCATAGATTGTTATAAATGTCCAGCAAAATCTTTTTATCAAACTGTTCAGATTCAATGTTAATCAATTGCTCCGATACAATCTGATCTACACTTTCAAATTGTGCGTCTGGATTATCGTCAATGGTACCTTCTAAATTAGTTTTATCTTGTATAAGACTAATTTCTCGTATGTCGTGCTTCTTACTAAACTCTTCTTTAATGAAGTTTGCTTCTTCGTAGGTAATATCAATGTCAAGATTGACTTTAAGATGCATCTTTGACTTCATGATCTCATCTTCACGATCTAATAAGTCACTGAGTTTAACTGATCTGTACTTAGGACAGTCCGGCCAATTGATAAATTCTGGCTTCCCTCCCCATTCTAGCACCATCATGCCCCGTTCATCATCCCATGTATCTGCAAAGTTATGTGGGAATGCATTGCCAATGTAATGTACATTGCCCTGACTCTGCCTTTTATGGAAATGTCCACTAAACACATATTCAGGTTTGCCAAAGTCGGATGCTTTGAGTTCGCCGTGATCAGGCATTTGTATCATAGCATTCATATAGAACAACGGCAGTTCAAAATGACCAAACACATATTTGCTGGTCAGCTGTTTCATAGCCTTCCACTCGTCTCCGACTAACCACGGTACAAGGGTGACTTCGCCTAGAGTGGTGACAGAGTCTACGACAGTTACGCCTGGAATATGGCGTCCGAACGCACTACTATGGATGTCTCGCTTGTCCTTGTAAAACAAATCGTGGTTACCAGGAAACCAGTAGAACTGCTCAAAAGCCGCTCCTAGCTTTTCCAAGCATCTAAGACTGGTGTCTAGCGTAATTAAATTAAGACTATTTCTATTATGTGACCAGTCGCCCAAGAAGATTGCTGTTTCACACCCAGCAGTTTTAGCTTCTTGGATAAACCAATCTACAAATTCTTCACAATCTCGTAGATGCGTTCCTGAATTTGATTTAAGTCCAAAATGTATATCAGTAAAGCAGGCTACCTTTTTAAACAAGGCCATATATTATTCTCCTACTAACAGTTTACATTCTAGTTTGAGCAAAGTCAAACTTTAGTTTCTTCAATATCTTCAATATCGTCTTCTTCGCTTTTAGGCATACGGAAATGTTTATATAATTCTGCTTGTCTTGCATTTTCTACAGCATACCCTTGTTGATTTTGTCTAGTCAAACTAGGAGTAAGACCGTGTTCTTCTAACAGGTCATCTCGAATATTTTGACTTTTCTTTTCAATATTAAGCACACGAGTAAAACTGTTAGTCACTGCGGCGGTATAATATGCAAACGGATTTTCAGATTTTGATTCATCAAATTGTAGACCAATTTGTGATAATTGTAAAATTGCTTGCCCACGCATTTCTTCAACATAGGTATACCCACGCCAATTGCTACGCTGTGCATATCTTTCGCTTAATTTGATATACATCTTTCCTAAATTTTCTGTGATGCGTCCATGGTCTTTATTAAAGGTACCAGTATCGAGCGGACCTTTCCAATGACTCTTGCCTACACATATTAACTCGTCGGCATCGTTAAACTTCCAATGTTGGAATGGAGGAAAATTAACTTTGTCATGACTATCTGCGGTTGTCTTGGTGGTCTTTTTCCTTCCGGGTGCTAGCGGAATATGATCAAATGTCATTATTCTAAAAACTACGTCGGTCTTTGCCACTGTTTTATAGTCGGGAGTACATTCAATTAATTTAACTTTCTTGTCTCCGCCGGCTCGTGCCGCCGCAAACGCGGCTATACCGATTCGTTTTGCCTTGGCACGTTTAGCGTCTGCAACAGTTCGAATATTAATTTTATCCAAATTAGTTAAAATTATATCGTGTTGACTGAATTCAGGTTGTGCAAAACTTGAAAAGGAGCATTTGCTCCTGTGTATCTCTGCTAGTAAATCTCTGTTATTTAGGTATTTTACTTTTCTTCCTGTGGGAACTAAACTTGGTGTTATAGTCATTGTTATTATTATCCTTATTAAGACATTATAGCATGGCGAAATACTAATGTCAATGGTTATCAGAGCGTTTTATTTATTGGTTAAATACACTATAAGGGGAATTTCTAAATGGCAACAGAATATAAAGTTAATGGTAGAATTGTATCAGAATCGGAGTACAAGGCGTTTGTTGCGGCAAATCCAATGCCAACTTTGCCACCAATGACTGCCGCCGCCCAAGCCGCAACGTTGGCCAAATATGAAAATTCAAATGTTGCATTTAGTGCCTTGGCTATGCAAGGTGGAGACGCGGCCGAAGCCGTGAATAGAACTTTATCTCCGATTGGAGTAAGAGACGTTCCAGGCGTGCCCGATGGTGCTATACCGCTACTTCCCCCGCAGGTACAAACAACATTTGCAGACGTAAACGGCAATGTTACTGCCAAAGATCAACGGGTTAAAATTCGTGTCCCAGGAGATTATCTTGTTCCTTTAACACAGGGTCCTAACGACGAATTATTAAATCTTGGAGGAATTGTTTTCCCCTACACTCCTAGCATCAGTTATGAACTCAAAGCAGAATATGCGGCTCAAAGTCCCTTGCATTCTAACTTTGCTTTAAATTTTTACCAACGAAGCTCAGTGGGTTCAATTAGTATCAGTGGTAAATTTTCAGTAGAGAATGAAGCAGATGCAGGTGTGTATCTATCAACGGTACACTTACTTAAAGCATTGACACGAATGAGATCCAGCGGTGAAAATAATACAGGGTCTCCACCTCCTGTATGTAGATTAGATGCATATGGCGATATGATGTTAGAAAATGTTCCTGTAGCTATTGCTAGTTTTAGAATTGAATTGCCTGATAGTGTTGATTATTTTTCTATGAACAGTGAGCAATACGGATCAACATCTGTACCTACAATGTCTACTATTGCAATTACCTGTATGCCAATGTACAGCAGACAAGAAATGCAAAACTTTACAGTTACTGGATACCTAAATGATACTTCATTTAGAGGAAAAGGATTTATTTAATGACAACCTATAACAAAACTAGCCCGTATTACAATACATTAATTGTTAACAATTATCTTGACGTTATTAATTTTAGAGATATTCCTAAAGAAAAAGATGATATACAATTTAAATTAACTGCAACCTACGAGCACCGTCCTGATTTACTGGCCTATGATTTATATAAAGATCATAGACTATGGTGGGTGTTTGCTGTTAGAAATAAATCTGTGATCAAAGATCCAATATTTGATATGGTAGCCGGCGTAAACATTTATTTGCCTAAAGCAACTACATTACAAAAGGTAATAGGATAATATGCCGTATACTGACGCAATGGGTAATACCTCTGGATCTGAGGATTACTCTGGATCTGAGGACACTGAACGTAAAACAGATACTCCTAAAACAAATCCAGATGGTGAATCTAAAGAAGATGATAAACTTAAAGTTGATCAGCTGGCGGAATCTAATGTTTTAAATTCTTATAGATCAGTGACATATAATTTTACCTTTGCAGGATTAAAGAAAGGGTACTTAACTGATCCTAAAAAATATAGAGAAAGTGAATTAGATTTAGTTATTTTAAAATCTGGAGGCAAGGGCGATTCTAAAATGACTGTTTCCGCCAACATGGGGAATTCTGAAGAAGTTGCTAGACAATCCAGAGCAGATTTTGCCGCTCGAGATCCTAGACGAGTAGATATACCGGATGAACAAAAAGCTACACCTATGAGAGATTATGGTGGTGAACTAATTACAGGATTTAATACTAAAAGCCCTGGCAGATTTGACATGTATATTGAAAACGTTGAAATTGAAACGTTGATGACTCAATCAGAAAATGCCGGATCTACACTGCCTACGCAGATTAAGTTTGAAGTTATTGAACCATATAGTATCAACGGATTTATCGAAGCATTACAGATAGCCGCAATTAGCGCAGGCTATCCGTCTTACCTCGAAGCTAGTTTTGTACTAAAAATGGAATTTATAGGATATCCTGACGACACTGATTTGCCTACCCCTGAACAAGTTCCTAAGTCAGTTAGATATTTTCCATTAGGTCTTACAGCCATCGAAGTTGATGTTACTGAAAAAGGAACACGTTACAGGTGTTCTGCGGTTCCTTATAATGAAAGAGCATTTGGCGAACCTAATGTAATTAAAAAACCTATTCAGATGTCGGGTACAACTGTTAAAGAAATTTTATCAAATTTGATGAAAAATATTAACGAACAAGTTGCTATATCTGACAAAGACGGCAAGTCGGAATCACTGGGCAATAAACACAATACCTATGAAATTAAATTTCCTAGTTGGGACGACAATGAAGGTTGGAAAGCAACACCTGAAAATGAAATTGCATCAACTAAGCTAGGAGAAATTTTAAAAGACAACGCTCTTTATAAAATGGTTGACCCTGCCACCGCTGAAAAAGCTACAGCCTATAAGAAAGATGGTCAAACACAACCTACAGCCGAACAACAGGCCAAAGAACCAGAAGCTGTTAAGTATACTCCGGGTAAAACAGTAATTCAATTTGCTGAAAATATGAACATACACGAAGCAATTACTTCAGTAATACGTGACAGTGAATATATCAGAGATATTTTAAAAGATGTTAAGAAAAACATTGATGATTATGGAATGATCAAATATTTCTTAATTAAGATGGAAGTAGAAAATTTAGATGTCATGGATGAAACTACACATAAACCTTTTCAAAAGTTTGTGTATGTAGTAACGCCATATAAAGTTCACTACACTAAAATTCCCACATACGGTGCAGAACAAATTGATGATAAGAAATTAAGAAAATTAAGTCTGCGTCAATACAATTATATCTACACAGGCGACAATGTTGATATATTAACATTTAAATTAAATTTTAATACATTGTTTTTTGAAGCTATACCAGCCGCAATGGGTAATCAAGATGTGTCATCTGCAAAAACAGGCGCGGCTCCTAACAACGGTGTTGTTACTAAACAAACGGGCACACCTGGCGAAACTGTAGAAAAACAACAAGTTCCTACCCCGCCAGCTAAGGTACAGACTACTCCAGTACAATCTACTGGTGGCAATGCTGGAGCACCTAGAACAGATTCATACGCTTCAATGGCTAAAAAAATGCACGAAGCAATTATTGATTCCAAGGCCAGTATGATAACAGGCGACTTAGATATCTTAGGTGATCCGTTTTATCTCGTAACCGGCGGCATGGGCAATTATAATCCTACTCCGGACGGCCGAGGCAAGACTAAAGATGGTGAAGCAGACCATGTATTTGGTGAAGTATTAATTACAATTAATTTTAGAAATCCCATTGACATTCGTCCTCTTGAAGATGGAGGAACAATGTACTTTGAACCTGATCTAATCCCCTTCAGCGGAGTGTATCAAGTCAATAGGGTAAAGAATTCTTTTAAAGATGGCGTCTTTAAACAAAAGTTAGAAATTTTAAGAAAGCCTGGACAGATATTAGATCAAAAAATATACCCAAGTGATCCTACAGATAATATTAAAGTTGAAGCTGATCCAGAAAATAGAGTTGTGCCTGATCAAACTAGATCTTCAAATCCAAGTCAGCGATTAGACTCACAATCAGCTATGGAATTGTTTGATCGAGGTTTGCCAAATCCTGGTCTTCCTGGAGAAGAAAGTAATTTTACTAATGCTACGGGCGGCCTAGGCGGATCGTCTATGGATATGCTATTACAATCTCCCGGTCGAATAATGAAAAATGGTATGTTAGCCAGCGGCGCATCTGCGATAGGAGAAGCATTACCTACTGACAGTCTATCTAACTTAAGGCCACCAAATGCAACTCCTATAGATTTTTCTGCCAATCTAAGAATGAATACTTCTGGACTTGCAGGATTAAATCAAACAAGTTTAGGAACAGCCGCTCTTGCCGCAGTAGCAGTGGGGCTAGTATCCAAAACAATCCCTAGCTCTAAATCATTAGTAGCGTTTGGCGCTGCCTTGGCCGGACCTGCATTGGCATCTGCTCTTAGCAAACAAAATAAAGGATCTGGTATCGGAGAAGGAGCATCTATTCTAGTAGCTAAACCTGCAACAGAACTAACAGGCAACAATCTTCAATACGGTGCAAATATAAATTCAATGTCTCTTGATTCAAATTCTATTAGCAGTATATCAGGTACTGCCAAAGATTTAGGTAGTCGTGCAATGACTGCTGTTTCTGGTCTTGGCACTAATGTAGCAGGCTTGGTTAGCGGCATCGGAAATAAAATATCTTCTTCATTGGGCACACCATCTGACCCATCTGCAATAGGCGCTCGTGTTGGTATAGATACTGCATCTTTGTCTGGCCTAGGTAGTCCGTATCAAAGTAAAGTATTGTCACAGATTTCTAGTTACGGAAATAATACACCTGAAAACGTAAATCTTTCACAGGCTGCTAGTGCAGGTGTAGTATTAAATTATATTCCTGCAAGCAAACTAGCAAACTTGCCGCCTACTACACCTTATAGCACAGCTCCAACACCGGGAGTTGATACTGCCTATGTTAAAGAAGTTGCGGCAAAAGGTGGTACGACTGCATTAGCAAACTTGTATGGGGTAAGCAATGTTAAAAATATATCTTCAAATTTTATACCTTCTGACATAGTCAACTCTGCATTATCTAGTATTCCCACAGCACAAACAAATCCGTTTTCTAACATTCCTGGAAACTATAATGCAATAGATATAAATGTAGCATCTGACAAATTTGCCAGCGCCAAGTCTCAAATTGCAGGCATAACAGGGTCTATACCTGTGCCAGATGCAAACCTTTTAGGTTCAGTTAGTGCTAAATTTGGAAGTAGCTCTGCAGGAACTAGTCCCCTGAGCAAATTAGTTAATGGTAAATTTAATATAGGATAACTTATGGCTTTTGAAACAAGACGCCGCGCCCCGCTACCCACACCTGGCCCGTTCCTAGCTGAGGTAACTAATCACTTAGATGCAACTTATATGGGCGGCTTAGAAGTTGCTTTGATTAAAGGGCTTCCGGGTTCTACTAAAATACAAGGTGAAACTTATGTAGTTCGTTACCTAAGTCCTTTCTCTGGAAATACATCAATACGGCACGAGGGTACTAATAGCAGTGACTTTAATGATGTACAAAAAAGTTACGGGTGGTGGGCAGTTCCTCCTGATGTAGGCACCACTGTAATGGTGATGTTTATTGATGGCGATCCAAATCAGGGTTATTGGTTTGGATGCGTACAAGATGTGTTTCAAAATCACATGACTCCTGGTATTGCGGCAAGTAAACAAGTTGCAGTCACTGAAGAACAGCGTAGGAAATATGGTACAGATTATTTGCCTGTGGCAGAATTTCACAAGGCTTCTAAGAAATTAGATAATCCTAACCCTGAAAGATTTGCCAAACCAGTACACCCTTTCGCAGACAGGTTAGTAGAACAAGGTCTATTATTAGATACTGCTCGTGGCGTTACATCTAGCAGTGCTCGTAGAGAAGTTCCTAGCGGAGTATTTGGTATTAGCACGCCTGGCCCATTAGACACAAGCCCGGGCGCAAAGCGCGGCAAACTTGGATATGAAGGCAATACGCAAGCACCTGTGAGTAGATTAGGTGGCAGTAGTTTTGTTATGGATGATGGTGATGTTAACGGACAAAATGAATTAGTTAGAATACGTACTAGAACAGGGCATCAGATCTTACTACACAACAGCCAGGACTTAATTTACATAGGAAATAGCAAAGGTACTGCCTGGGTTGAATTAACTTCTAACGGTAAGATTGATATATTTGCTCATGATAGTATTAGTATTCACAGTGAGCATGATTTTAACTTTAGAGCCGATAGAGATATAAACATCGAAGCTGGCCGTAACATTAATATTCGTGCTAATAAGAATATGGAAACTAATATTGCAGGCTACAATTATTTGATTGTTGATGGTGACCAAAAAATATCTGTTAGAGGCACACATGATGAAGTAGTTGGAAGTACAACAAAGATAACTGTAGGTGCTAGCTATGAATTAGGTGTAACCAGTGCTATTAAATTAAGCACAGATGCTACCATGAATCTTGCCAGTGAAGGCGCAACTAATATTGGTGCGGCAGGCACAGTTAATATAGGTTCTAACGGTAACATTTTACTATCAGGTTCTAATATACACTTAAATGGTCCAAGTGCAGCCGCACCAGACACTGCATCTTCTGCATCTGCACCACCGCAATTAACTTTATATAGCTTACCTGACAAACAAGTACCATATGGATGGAGTGATGGCAAGTTTTATAACACAGGTACAATTAAAACTATCATGCAACGTGTACCAACACATGAACCTTGGCCACAACATGAAAACGTTAATCCTACACAGTTTTCACCACAAGCTACTGATGTTACATTGGCAACTACTCCGGGTTCTCCGAGAGCTGCCGCAGGTGTTCCTCCAAATGCGGCAGGCGAAACCCAACAACCTGCTAATCAACAAGAAATTACACCGGGTACTTGTGACCCTACTCGTGCAAAAGAAATCAATTTACCTAAATGCCAAGCGGGTATTAAAGCAATTAAAGATGCCTGTGCAAAACTAGGTGTAACAAACCCTTATCAAATTGCTACAATGTTGGGTGTTGCAGGTGGAGAAAGTTTATGGCAACTTGTTTCTGAAAACTTTAATTACCAAGCAGATAGATTGCTACAAGTATTTCCTAGTGTGTTTAAAGGTGACAAAGAACTGGCTCAGAAATATGCTGGCAACCCTGGTAATAGCTTACCTGAATTCTTATATGGTTACAATACAGCCAAGGGTAAAGGACTTGGTAATACACAACCGGGCGATGGATTAAAGTATATTGGCCGCGGATATATTGGCCTAACTGGTCGCGGCAACTATACTAAGTTTAGTAAGTTGCTATACGAAAAAAGTCTCGTAAGTAGTGCTACTGCACTGTTAGATAATCCCGATATGGTTAACGATCCGGCTCTAGCAGGACAGATTGTAGTTGTTTATTTCTTAACACACCCTAGATTAAAATCAATGAATACAAATCCAGGACCTGATTATTTTGAAGAAGGATATAAAGCTGTGGGATTCTGTACTCCGGATATTCATGCCAAGAAGCAAGGCTATTATGAGTGTTTCTTAGGACAATTAAAAGGAAATATAGTTAGTTCTGGCAACGGCGGCATTGTCAGTGACGGTAGCGGAAATCCTGTAAAGACTGGTTCTGGAGGTTAATAAATACACTATGCCATACAAAAACTTAGAAATAGATGTCCCAAATTATAATAGTCAACACACGGATCGCCTGACGCATTATTATAAAGGATTCAGTACAGTTAATCCAGATAACAGGGGATCTAAACTCTATGATTTTGATCTTATCAAACAGAACATCTTAAATCATTTTAATACTAGAAAAGGCCAACGGGTTATGAATCCCACCTTTGGTACTATTATTTGGGATATTTTAATGGAGCCATTAACTCCACAAATTAAAAGCATATTAACTAAAGACATTGAAGATATTTGTAAAAGCGATCCCCGAGTGTATCCTACAAGGATTGCAATCAACGAATACGAACAAGGATATCTTATAGATGTTGCACTGAGCATGAAGCACTCAAACGAAACTGCGGCCCTACGATTGCAATTTGATCAACATATTGGTCTAATACTACAATAATGTATGCAGTTAATTTTGTCAATAAATATGGTATCAAAACAAAAATATGATTCCTTCAACTAACTCTCAACTACTAGTTGGCGAAGATTGGAAAAAAGTTTACCAATCTTTTCGTAATGCCGACTTTAAAAGCTACGACTTTGAAACACTAAGACGTACAATGATTTCTTATCTTCAGGAAAATTATCCTGAAGATTTCAACGACTTTATTGATTCTAGCGAATACATTGCCCTTATTGATCTTATTGCTTATCTAGGACAAAACTTATCTTTCCGTATTGATTTAAATGCTCGTGAAAATTTCTTAGAAACAGCACAACGCCGCGATAGTATTCTGCGATTGGCACAGTTAATCAGCTATCGTCCTAAGCGTAACACTCCTGCTAGCGGCTTTTTAAAAATTACAGCAATCAGCACCACTGACAGTGTCATTGATTCAAACGGAAATAATTTAGCTAATACCACTATTGGTTGGAATGATGCTACAAATCCAAACTGGTATCAACAATTTATTAATATTATAAACTCTGCAATGAGTTCTAATTTTGGAAATCCTGCTGATAGACAAACAATAGATGGTATATTAACAGAACAGTATATCTTTAATAGCACTACATTAGATGTTCCATTGTTTGGATACAATAAAAATATTGATGGTGTGTCCATGGGATTTGAAGTAGCCCCTTGTACATTTAATAATTTAACAGTGCATGAAGCTCCGCCAAAGCCGGGTAACGGATTTAGTTTTATCTATAAAAATGATAATCAGGGGTCGGCTAGTGCTGAAACAGGATTCTTTACTATGTTCAAACAGGGTTCTGTTAGCATGGTTAAATTTACGTTAGATAATCCTGTACCTAATGAAATCATAGGTATTAACACTCCTGACATTAACGACACTGATGTATGGTTATGGCAGTTAGACAAGAACGGTAATTTTTCTACATTGTGGACAGATGTTCCTACTATTAATAGTAACAACAATGTTATCTATAACAGTCTTAACAAAGATCTAAGAACTATCTATGCGGTAACCCCTCGTGAAAACGATCAAGTTGATTTAAACTTTGCAGACGGTGTTTTTGGCGATCTGCCTAAGGGAGATTTTAGATTATTTTATAGACAAAGTAACGGTAAGACGTATGTAATTAAACCTGAGCAAATGAGTGGTATTGTTATTCAACTGCCTTATACCAATGCATTTAATCAATCTCATACCTTACAATTAACATTAGGACTTCAGTACACTGTTAGTAATAGTGCTGGCCCCGAAACTAACGCCAGCATACAAACCAAAGCACCACAGAATTATTATCTACAAAATAGAATGATCACAGGTGAGGATTACAATATTGCTCCCCTAAGTGCTGGTCCTGATATTTTAAAAATAAAAAGTATTAATCGTGTTAGCAGTGGTCTAAGCAAATATTTTGATATCTCTGATGTAACCGGCGGTTATAGCAAAACTAATATTTTTGCCAGCGACGGTATGTTATACCAAGAAGAATTAGAAGAATATTTTGAATTTGAATTTACTAGCAGAAATCAAGTGCTGGCTGTTATAAAGAATATGCTTGCTCCTGTTGTATTATCTGCAGGTGTTCGATCTTTCTATATAGAAAAATATACAAATTTTGATTTAACTTCTATGCAATTATCATGGAATGAAGTTAATAAAACTCCTGGACAAAGCCGAGGGTATTTCTCAGGACCAGCAGGTGTTGCGGCGGTAGGTGATTATTCTGAATATTATCTAAGATATGTTAGTCCTGGCGCACTTGTTAAATTTAATCCAACTACTGGAAAATATTTTGATAAAGATAATAATTTAGTTTCAATACCTACTACTGGGGTAATTCCGGCTGGCGGTCGCGATTATATTTGGTCAATGGTATATCAAGTAATCGGCGACGGTGGCAACAGCGGTGCAGGCACTTTATATGATGGTACTGGTCCTATTATTTTTGCAAGTCGTGTTCCATCGGGTGCAGTTCCAGTTGAAGTATTGCCTAAGTATATTCACATACTACCTTATTCAATTGAAAACGAAATTGCTAATCTCTGTATGAGTCAACGAAATTTTGGATTAACTATTTCCGAAAGTTCTAGAAATTGGGACCTAATTTTAAATTCAAATTTAAATCTATTGGATCCATTTAGCTTAAACAGCCAAAGCAATGTTGAAGATGCAGGCCTTGATTCGAGTTGGATTATTGCTTTTATTTGGACAGGTAAAAATTATAAAGTACGCTATAGAAATTTAAATTTTATATTTGAAAGTGAACAAGAGACTTCATTCTATATTGATAATACATCAATAAATTACGACTATACAACAAACACAGTAATTAAAGATAAAATTACAGTGCTTTCTGTTAATCCGGAACCTGCTTCGGTAAGACAATGGTATAGCGGCACAACTAATCCAACCAGTACATTAGGTACCAACGGAGATTATTTCATTAATGTCGCTACTAATAAAGCATTCAGAAAAATTTCAGGTGCATGGTTATTAGGAAATAACTTCTCAGGAAAATTAACTTCTGATTATTCTTGGCAAATTGATGGTCCTGTAATTGAAGCTGACGGCTATATTGAACCTAAGAAAGTTAAAATCAGTTTCTATGATTATAACAACACTGGTCAAATAGAAGATCCCGATTCCTTTAATACAATTGTTAATCCTAGTTATGTTAATCCAGCAGTTGGATTTAAAACAAACTTTATATATTTTAAAAAATTAAGTGATGGTCTTCGTTATGCGGTTACCACTGGGATCACATCTCTTGACACTGAGAATGATTTTTTTATATACAAAACAACTAATACTGTTGCCGATGGCGATTTGTTTTATTTTTATAATCCATCAGTTAATGTAGTTAAGTATTGGTCAGCAACTAGTCAACAATTGATTTACACCGATCAGTATTTTGCTCGTCCAGGCCGAACTAATATTAACTTCCACTATGTTCACAATAGCGGAAATAAAAGAAGAATTGATCCTAGTAAATCAAATATTATAGATATATATGTTTTAACTACGGCATATGATAATGCAATCCGAAGCTGGTTGATGGGTAATACTTCTTCAGAACCTCTTGAACCAACAAGCTATAGTTTAGAACAAAATTATGCAAGTTATTTAGAGCCCATCAAAGCTATCAGTGATGAAATTATTTTTCATTCTGTAAAATACAAAGTGTTGTTTGGCAACGATGCCACTACAAGTTTACAAGCAAAATTTAAAGCAGTTCGAAATTCTGAAAGAACTACCACTGACAACGATTTAAAAACTAGAATATTAACCGCCATTAACGAATTTTTTGCATTAGAAAATTGGGACTTTGGTCAATCATTTTACTTCAGCGAACTATCAACCTATATAATGAATCAACTATCACCAGACATAACCAATTTTGTTATTACTCCAAAAAGCGTAGGCAGTTTTGGCAGCTTGTATGAGGTTGCATGTCAATCAAATGAAATTTTTATAAGCGGCGCAAAAATAGCTGACATTGAAATTATTGATGCAGTTACTGCGTCACAATTAAAATCAACATCAAACATTGTAACCACAAGCGGAACTTAATATGATGGATAACAAAAAATCAGTTAACTTACTTCCGGAATACTTAAGGACGGATAAAAATTCTAAATTCTTAGCCAGCACTATTGATCAATTAATACAAACTCCACAAGTTGAAAGATTAGAAGGCTATGTTGGTTCTAAAATAACTCCTAATTATAATCCAGCCACTGATGTATATATTAATGAACAATCATCTCTACGCACTGAATACAATTTAGAACCTGCGCTAGTTTTCAAAGACGCATCTAACAATATAACAGACGTTGTATCCTATGACGATTTAATTAATGAAGTCCAGAATAAAAATAAAAATCTTAATAACTTATTCAATTCAGAATTTTATTCATACGATCCATTAATTGACTGGGACAAGCTAGTTAATTTTACAGACTATTATTGGCTTCCGATCGGACCTGATGTCATTACACTAGCCGATGCAAATTTAAATGTTTCGTCAATTATTGGTGCAGTTACCTACACTATGGGTAATGGATACAAATTAAGTAATGGTATGCGTATTGCCTTTACAGATAATACTATAGAAGTTGAATACAGATATAAAGAATTTATAGTTGAAGGAGTTGGATCTTCAATTAATCTAATACCAATAGATTTGCTAACATCATACAATAAGACTGCAACTATACTTGACGAAAAATTTGACAGTACTAAATTTGATGATTATGGATTTGACTCTGATAAAAAGTTACCACTTACTCCTGACTATATTACAATTAACAGAGCTAGCAAAGATTTAAACCCCTGGTCTCAATATAATCGATGGTTCCACAAAGACATCATTGATACTACATCAAAAATTAATAATGTTCCTACTATCTATCCTTTAGAAGCTAGAGCAAAGCGTCCTATTATTGAATTTAGACCAAATTTACAATTATATAACTTTGGTACAGTCGGTATACAAAATGTTGATTTAATCGATACAGTAACTACAGATGCTTATGAAGAAGTTGACGGTACTATTGGATATTATGTTGATGGCGAGTTATTACAACAAGGTAATCGTGTAATTTTTAACAATGATGATAGCGATGACATCCGTGGAAAAATATTTGTAGTAACGTTTGATATCTCTGGACCAACACCTATACTAAGATTGGTTGAAGATTCTCTGTTGCCTAACGATGCAGATTCTGTAAGTATTAATCTTGGTACAACTTACAATGGAACTAGCTGGTATTTTAATTCTACCACTAACAAGTGGATCTATGCTCAGCAACAGCTAGCAGTGAATCAATCACCGTTATTTGATCTGTTTAATGACAGCGGAGTTAGCTATACTAAATTAGACCAAGCTAATAACTTTACTGGATCAAAGATTTTTGGATATGAAATTGGTACTAACACAGTTAATGATGGGGTACTAGGCTTCCCATTAAAATATCAAAACGATATCAATATAGGCAGTTACCTATTTAAGAATCACTTTATGACTGATAGTATTACAGTTATATCTAATAATCTAAGCAGTGTTGTTCCTACATCAATTACCTATTTAAAATTAGATAACAACTTAGTTAATGTATGGGCACCATCTACAAATTATCAAATTCCTATTATAGAAATTCAAACAATTCTTAGTTCAACATCAACGTTGACTCTAACTTGTTTAGATGCTCCTATTGCATCTAATTTAACAGTATCAGCATACATTAATAATGTAAAAATTCCTGTATCAGTTACTGTGTCTACATCTAAAGTAATTCTAACAACAACATCAACTTTTGCTGTTAATGATGTTGTCTTATTAAAAGTATTTACAGATCAAGTACCTAATAGCAACGGGTATTATGAAACTCCAATTGGGTTAACTAATAATCCGCTAAATGGATCATTATCAAATTTCACACTTAGTGAATTAGGTGATCATTTATCTACCATGGTGCATCGCGTACCTGGATATACAGGTACTAATTTACGTGATATTGCAGATTATACCAAATATGGAACCAGACTAGTTTCAAATGCAAATCCTATTGCATTTGCACAATTATTCCTTGGAAAAAAAGAACATAATGTAGTTGATGCAATTAGAAGTGCAGGCGATCATTACGAACAGTTTAAAATGAATTTCCTGCGTTTATTAGTAGACATTGATAGCAAAATGTCTCCAAGTGATGCTGTAGATACTATTTTAATAACTTTAAACAAAAATAAAGATATTACTGCTCCGTACCAACGTTCTGATATGTTAGGTTACGGTCAAAATAAAGTAGTTAGAGAATTTACCGTTAGAGATATTAATGTATATGAATATCCATTTGGTATCGATTTTGATTTAACTAAACCAAGTTTTCAATCAGTATTGGTCTACGTTAATAATGTTCAATTATTAACTGACCGAGATTATGTTTTTAATCTTGGATCTATTAATTTTTTAAATCAATTAAAAGTTGGTGATAAAATAGCTATTCATGTTTACTTAGACACAATAGGTTGTTATATTCCTCCTACTCCCTCTAAACTGGGATTATGGCCAGCCACTCGCCCCACAATAAGTGAAGACATAACATATTCAAGCGGTGTGAAATATTTAATTCAGTGCCATGATGGTAGCTCAATGATCGCCTACGGTGATTATAGAGATGCGATTATACTTGAGTACGAAACTCGAATTTATAATAATATTAAAACAAAATATAATGACAAAATATTTGATGTAATTTCACTTACTCCGGGAGCCTTTAGATCAGAATCTTTAGATGTAGTCAACGATATTATTATCAATGATTATATTAAATGGGCCGGTATGTATGGTGTTGATATATATTCAAATACAACATTTAATGAAACAGATTCTAGAACTTGGAATTTTGCAGGAAGTGTAGATAAAGTATTTGGTGAAGCTGTGTCAGGGTCTTGGAAATCTTTGTTTACATATTTTTATGACACAACATCACCTAATTTTTCTCCTTGGAGAATGCTAGGTATTCAAAATAGACCAGCGTGGTGGACACAGTATTATGGGGCAGCACCATATCGATCAACTAATACCTTACTGTGGACTGATTTACGAGATGGGTATGTTAGGGGAGAAGGAATACACAAACCTCAATATGCTAGGCCCAACCTCTTATCTATTATTCCAGTAACTAACACAGGCGCATTGCGTAGTCCTGAAACATTTTTAGTATCTACCAATTCGTATCAAGACAAACAATCACAGTGGAAATTTGGAGATGGTAGTCCTGCAGAATTAACCTGGAGGAGAAGCAGCCAATATAGATTTGCAATGAATGCCGCAGCCGCCGCAATTGATCCGTGTACATACTGCGCCACAATGTATGATGTTAGTAGGACTACAATAAATTCTGCAGGGCAAATTGTATACACTGATGATAATTTATTTTTAAATCCTACAAAGTTACACATTGAAGGCGAAAACAATGACCATATTGAAGGATTTGGAACCTACATTTTAGAAAAAGGTAAACAGCGAGATTTACAATATGCTGTTAAACTAAGGCAAGATATTAATTATCTTAATTTTAACTTGTTCCACAAGTTGGGTGGGTTTGCTAGTAAAGATAAATTACAAATTACAATTGATTCTATCAATCCGTCATCAACTAGTCCAGGGGTGATATTACCATCTGAAGATTATTCATTAATCTTAAACACAAGTAATCCAATTAATACTGCTAGCATCTCTGGAATGATAGTACAGAAATCAAATGGCGGTTTCATTGTTAGAGGCTATGATGTAAAAAATCCTTATTTTGAAATACTAATGCCTAGGCATTCTATGACGGGCGGAGCAGTTAAAGTTGGTGGAGTATCTGAAGAGTTTACTGATTGGGGCTATATTGCTACTAATGGCAATAAAGGTTTGAGCTCAGCAGATCTAACTTCGGCACAGTCTGTAACTACTCGTTACTATAAACAGGGACAAATTGTAAGATACAACGGAAAATTTTATATAGTTAAAACTGGTCATACAGCTGAGACATCGTTTGACTCTTCTTTTTATCAAGCATTACCAAGTCTTCCAGTTAAAGGCGGTACTTCTGCACAACTGCCAACTGGATACGAAACTACAATAACTAAAATTCCATATAATACTTACTTCACTAAAGTACAAGAAGTATATGATATGATTTTAGGATACGGTGCTTATCTTGAAACTCAAGGATTTATATTTGATGAATTCAACGCCGAGTTTAACGAAATATTAAATTGGAAATTTACAGGCAAAGAATTTTTATATTGGTCTACACAAAACTGGGCCGATGGTAACCTAATCACATTAAGCCCTTTTGCAAATTATATAAAATACAATTTTCCTAATTCAGTAGTTGATAATATTTCTACAGGCAAGTATGAATACAGTTTGTTAAAAGCTGATGGAAAATCTTATCCTATTGATAAGTTTACTATGGCTCGCGAAGATACAGTGTGTACTATTAAAACTACTGATCCTACTGAAGGGCTATTCTTTGCCACATTAAATTCTATACAAAAAGAACACGCTATGGTGTTTAACAATTACACAGTTTTCAATGATACAATCTATGACATTGAAACAGGGTATAAACAACGCCGAATTAAATTATCCGGATTTAGAACTAAAAATTGGAATGGCGATTTGTTCAGTCCAGGGTTTGTTTTTGACAACGTTGAGATAACTGACTGGCAAGCATATAAGCAATATCTTCCTGGAAAAATAGTTAGATATAACGGCAAGTATTACGAGTCTTTGGTAAAAATTTCTGCAAGTTCAACTTTTGATTTTACTAAATGGGACCAATTAAATGGTAAACCAGTGTCAAAATTATTACCAAACTTTGATTATAAAATTAATCAATTTGAAGATTTTTATAGTCTTGATATCGATAATTTTGATTTTGGGCAACAACAGTTGGCTCAACATTTAACTGGATATACGCCTAGGGCATACCTAAATAATATTTTTACAAATCCTATTAGTCAATATAAATTCTATCAAGGATTTATTAAAGATAAAGGAACTAAAAATGCAATTGACAAGTTATCAAAAGCCAGTGAATATACAAACAAAGGCGAAATAACATTTAAAGAAGAATGGGCGTTCCGTGTTGGTCATTACGGCAGTTATCAAAATTATAATGAAGTAGAATTTACCCTATCCGAAGGAACATCGTTAGAAAACCCGTATGTTGTCAAATTTGCAGACTCTATTCCAACAGACAGTAATCCTTTAATTAATTTTGTAACTCCTTCTAAATTATTATTAACTCCTACTGATTATTCTAGTAGCAATACCTTTTCATCTTACCCAGGTACTTGGGTAGATAATAATCTAAAATTAACTACTGCAGGATATGTTAGACACGATGATGTTACTTCAACTGCATATAATAAGAATAGCTTATTAGATATTGCCAATAATTCTGTAATTAATAACGGCGATACTATATGGTTAGGATTTTTAGAAAACGGTGATTGGACTGTTTATAGATATACTAAGCAATTATCTAAGATCACAGGAGTATTTGTTAGTGCGCCTGGCAGCGAAATAACTTTTGTAACTGATAGCCATCATGCATTAGAGATGGGAGATATTGTTTCTGTAGTAAGATTTAATGAACAAGTTAACGGCGTGTATATTGTTACATCTACCCCTACATTAAACCAATTTACAGTTGCATCCAAGTTAGACACTATTGAAAATGCTGAATTATTACATTACGGCGCTTTGTTTAAATTTGATAATTCAAGATACAGTAGTCTTGATGATTTAGCATCAATTACTGATTTATTAAAATTAAATGCAGGCGATAAAGTTTGGATTGATTCTGGAACTGACGGCAAGTGGCAGGTATACGAAAAAATTAAAAATTATACTCCTGGTGTGCTAGATACAGTTAATGTACCTGCAGGACAAAGTTTTGGTTCTTCAATCTTTGCCTCCGATGATAGCCCTGTTATGTTAATATCTGCCCCGGCATGGAGAATTGACGGTACCTTTAACTGGGGTCGTGTTAAGGTCTATAACAGAATTAACAGCGCCTGGGTAAGACAATATGACTATATTTTAAATAGTAATCAAAAAACATATTGTAATAGTACAGTTTCTACACAATTTGGATATGCATTACAATACGATATATCTAAGAAATTATATATTACCGGTGCTCCAGAAGCTAGCAACATTAGAGCAACAGGTACCAATATATTAAGTACAGGCATCGGATTTGCGAGGTCTTATATTAATGAAGGTCTTGTTAAAATTTCTAGTAGGCCTGAAGAGTTTGGCATAGAAACAGTTGACCTAGTGTTAGTTAATACTTCAACATACACTAATTCTAGATTTGGTCATTCTATCTATATTAATCAAGTAGCTGCCGCAAATTCTACAACTATGTTGATTAGTGCGCCCGGTACAACAACTTATGCAAGTTCAGGTTCGGTATTTGCATATTATTTAAGTACCGTAACAAATACAACAACTTTTGTTACCACTGCAACAATCAAGCAGAACAAAATTATTCCTCCTAATCCTGCAATTACTTTGACAAATGGGTCACAGTGGGGCTATAAAGTTGCAGGCACTACTGATGGAAATACCATTGCAATTAGTGCTCCGGGCTATTCAACGTCAACTGGTGTTGTTCAGTTGTTTAATAAGAGTCTACAATATAAACAAACGTTGTTCTCTCCATGGGGCATAAATGGTAAATTTGGTTACGATATTACGTTCTCGTCATCAAACAAATATTTAATAGTTGCGGCTCCGGGTGTTAAGTATCCAAATGAACCTTATGGAAAAGTTGCAATATACACCGCAACTAATTTAACTTCTACCGGTACGTATGTTCTATCACAAATTATTGATAACCCGTTACCTACTAATAATTTAAAATTTGGTTATGCAATTTCAATTAGTAAAGATGAAAAAACAATAGGTATCAGTGCATTAGGCACCGCAAGAAGTAAGAGTGTGGTGTTTGATGAAAACAATAATAACGGAACTACTACATTTGATGGGGATTCTACTAAATTTGTAGAAACTGTACCTGATGCCGGGGCAGTGTATCTATATAATAAAATTGGTAATTATTTTATCCAAGCCGATGATCTTGATGATGTAAAAATAACACAACCTATTCCTGATAAGATTGTATCTGTAACTTTAGATATTCCTGCTCCAACTGCAACATCGCCAGTAATATCTAATATAACTATTTCAGCTAATCCAACTCCAGTTGGAGAAACATTAACTGTTACTTTCCATACTAATGTTGATATTAATTACTTAGTGGCCGCCGTTGATGGCACGAATAACGGACCGTATGGTGGTCATGCTCAAAATGAACTTGATCATAATCATTATTTCTACATTGATACAAGTAGGCTAGCACCAGGTCTACATAATTTATTAATTTATGTAAAAGATTCGTTGACCAGCAGTGTAGGTACATATTATACTACGTTTACACTTGAGCCAGCTGTTTATACAATTTCTCCAGGCAGCAAATACGGTACTTCGTTGGTAGTAACTAATAATGAAGTATTTGTTGGTGCTCCGTCGAATCAGGTTAATACATTACCGACTAATTTACCTGACACATCTAGAGTTTTTATATTTGATAAAATTGACACCAATAGTCAAAGTTGGAAAGTATTAAGAACACAAGAAGATACTGTTGATCCGACAGCAATTGATAGAATAGCATTAATTGACACGTTAAAAGAAGAAGTTATTGACTATCTTGATGTTATTGATCCTGTAAAAGGTAAGATTGCCGGAATTGCTGAACAAGAACTAAAATATAAAGCCGCATTTGATCCTGCTGTTTATTCTATAGGATTTTCTGGAACAATTGTTGACACTACTATAAATTGGTTAGATGAACACGTTAGTGAGCTATGGTGGGATCTGAGTACTACAAAATATCAATGGTATGAGCAGGGCGATGAGTTGTATAGAAAAAATAATTGGGGTAAATTATTTCCTGGTGCAAGTATTGATGTATATGAATGGGTAAAATCCGATTTATTACCTAGTGAATGGGCGGCACAAGCCGATACTACTAGCGGACTGACTAAAGGAATTAGCGGCCAACCTAAATATCCAAGTAACAATGCAATCTCAGTAAAACAAGTTTTTAATAACGTTACAGGTGCATTTGAAAATGTTTACTACTTTTGGGTTAAGAATAAACTAACACTGCCTGATGTTAAAAATAGAAGATTAAATGCATACCAAGTTGCTAGCTATATTGCAGATCCGGTAGCTAGTGGATTAAAAGTTCTTGAAATTTTATCTCCTAATTCACTTGCATTTGCAAATGTTCAGCCGTTGCTAGTTGGAAATAGAATTAACGCAAATATTGCAATTAATAATAATTCTATTATTCCTAGACATACAGAATGGCTATTATTAAATGAGGGAGACTATTCTAGTGTTCCGAATACTATATTAGAGAAAAAATTATTTGATAGCTTATTAGGTCACGATTCTTTTGGCAACCCCGTTCCTGCCTTAAATCTTACATATCGAAACAAATATGGGATTGGTATACGACCACAACAAACTTTATTTAAAGATAGATATCAGGCTCTAAGAAATTTAATTTATTTTGTAAATTCAGTTTTAGCTAACAATAGAATTGTTGGTAACTATTCTTTTGAAAATCTTAATAAGCAGGAAGAAATTCCCGCAATATATTCATACGAGTATGACCAACTTGTTGAAGACTCCTCTGCGTTATTAGAAGTGTCAACTATAAATTATATCCAGGCAACAGTAGAGTGCTACGTTGAAAATGGAAAAGTTAAAAGTGTGGTAATTACAAATCCTGGTTTTGGTTATGGAGTTGCTCCAAAAATTACAATATTATCTACCGGATCATCTCCTGCTGAAATTATATCTGAAATAGATAATCTTGGTCGATTAACTTCAGCAACTATTATTAATCCAGGAGCAGGATACGTTGGAGATATTGATAATAAATTAGAAATAGATGTAAGACCGCACACTATTATTGTTCAAGTCAATACTGACTATGGTAACAGGTGGACCAAACATAGCTTCAACTATGCTACAAAAACATGGACTAAAGTACAGACTCAAAAGTACAATACTCCTTTATACTGGGAAACTGTTAATTGGTCTAGTACAACTTATAATCAATTTAAGTCAATTGAGTATACCATTGATAGTCTGTTTGATATTGAGTCTCTGGTATCAATCCAAAATGGTGACTATGTAAAAATTAAAAACATAGGTGATGGTAAGTTTGCTGTATTACAAAAAGTCGAACGACTTGGTGATTATATTCCTATGTATAATATGGTTTATAGGGAACAAGGTACAATTCAACTATCTGATAAGCTGTGGAATTACAATCTAGGAAAGTATGCATATGATAATGCAACAATAGAAGAAACTTTATATGATCAAGTTCCTGATTTGGAATTATATTATATTCTTACAGCATTAAAAAATAATATATTTGTAAATTCTTTAAAAGTAAACTGGAATCTATTCTTCTTTGCCGCAGTTAAGTATGCGTTAACAGAACAGAAGTTGTTAGACTGGGCATTTAAAACATCCTTTATTAATGTACAAAACAATATTGGTACATTAGATCAACGTCCTGTTTATAAATTAAACAACGAAGAATATTTTGAAAATTATATTAAAGAAGTTAAACCGTACCATACAAAAATTAGAAGCTATACTTCTATCTATGATAAGACAGAATACGGCAACATATATAATACTGATTTTGATTTACCGTCTTATTATAATACATTAACAAATACAATTGATACAGTTACTTTAAGTAACCCGCTGATTAATACATATCCATGGAAATCTTGGAAAGACAATTATAAGTTTTATGTAGGAGCGATTGAAGTAGGTTATACTGGATCTGGTTATACTTCACGACCATCAGTGGTTATTACTACTGCACCGGGCGACACAGGCTCAGGAGCCACTGCTGAATCATATATTAGAAATGGCAGGGTCTACAAAGTAATAGTTACAAATCCGGGTTCTGGTTATACTATGAATCCAATCGCTACTATCACAGGAGGCGGTGCAACCGATATTGCAAGAGTTTCAGTAATATTAGAAAATACCAATACTAGAAAAAATACTATTGGTATGAAGTTTGATAGGACTTCCTCAGTAGGAGATATAACAGCACTAACTGTGACTGATGAATTTTTATGTGATGGATCATCTGATGCATTTACATTAACTTGGCTAGCATCTCCTGATAAACGAAAGATTACACCTTTACTAGATGGTAAACTAGTGTTTGGTGCTGACTATAATATTGAATATTTTAAAATTAAAGTAGAACATTCTGGTTTAAACGTTAACGGGGCATTTCCTAAAAATTCATGGGAAGGTGAAAAATCAGTTGATCATCGTTACAAGTATTATGTAAACACTACATCTGCAAATTCTAAACCTGGGTATATTAGACACTATGCTAAGTTTGTTTTCTTAAATCAGACTCCTAAGTACGGACAAGTATTAAAAGTTACCTACAGTAAAAATATAGAACTGTACAATGCTGTAGATAGAATAAACAATTTATACAATCCAGATGATTTAATGCCAGGCAAAGAATTAAACTTACTAATGTCTGGTATTGAATATCCAGGAACAAAAGTTCAAGGTTTAATGCTTAATCAAACTCCTGCATGGGACAGTACTGGTACTAGGTATGATTCTGCACCTTGGGGAGATTATCTTAGCAGTTATACTACTTCTAAGTTGATTCAAGATTTAACTCGTGGAGCTCAAACATTTTTAGTTAATAGCGGTGACGGAATACAAGCTGGGCAATTTGTAAGGGCACTTGGTACCTCAACCTCAGTCAACTTGTTTAAACCAAATACAGTAGTAACTAGTATTGCTCCTAACATTAGTCAAGGCAATTGGTTTGTTACAGTAGATACTTTTAATTTAGATCAAACATTAATTACGTCAGCACAAGCAGCCAATACCGCATCTGGATCCGTTATTACACTTCGTACTTCGGAAAGTTTTTATGATGCGATTAATGTTGGCGATTTTATACGAGTGTCTGGGGTTAATAGCTTAGGGGGATATGGAATACAATATGTGTCAATTATTGGTAACCAACTTCCTGTAGTTACTTCTAGACCAGTAGTATCAACAGTTACTGATATACCGTCAGTGATTGCTACAGTGAGTTTACCTGATATGCCAGGTGGCCGCCGTGCAGTTGTAGAACCAATATTTGATTTAAATACCGCAACATCTATAAGAATTATAGATCCTGGTATGGGATATTCTGTACCTCCACTAGTTACCTTTACAGGAACTAACATGGTTAACCGTGGGATTGGTATTGCATATCTTGACTCTGGCTTTAATGGTATAGTTCCAATAACAAGTTGTACGTCTGATACAATTTCATATAGATCAGTGTTTACTTTGAGCAGTACTGCAACAACTCTAAGCCTAGAATCTACTATAAAATTAATGAGTTTAGAATCTGATAGGTACAGCTCTACACAGCAATTGATAGAAACTGTTAAAAAATCTTTTGATACTCCTACATCAGTTGCGGTAATTGAAACAATGGCTCCGTATAATAATGTGCGTAGAGCTGAAGTAACAATAAGTACCACTTCAACTATTATTGCATCAACATCAACTTATCCGTGGCCCGTAGGACAGAATCCAATTTGGTATGACGTTACACCCTCAATTGATGGATTGAATAGAGCAGTAGTTTCTATACGTAACATAGATTCAAGTGCATCTATTTCTGGAAACGCTACGGTTAAACTTTATGACTATACTGAATTAGAATTCTTCTCACATAATAGTAGCTACAGTAGCCTAGACAGTGAAATTAGCGGTTCTAATATTCTTGATAACGCATTAACTGGATATAAGCCTGAGGATATTATTATAGATGGTAATAATTTCTTAAATCAAACTGATAGTTATTCTCCTGAAGAATGCGTTCCGGGCCATGTTCGAGATGCACTGGGCATTAATGTGTACACAGTGTCACTACCGTCTAGTCCGTTAGTGATCACTGGCGCATTTGGTACACCAGCTAATTCTATTGTACCTACAAGAGTAAAATTATCATTTAAACCAGCAGCCTCTTTAGGATTTATGGTCTATTGTGATGGTAAAATATTTGATAGAGTATTTGATCAGTATTCATTTAGTTCATCTACTCAATATACAATTTATGGGGACGAAATCATAGTTCCTCCTCAACCTAAAATAAACAGGATTGGTTACACATTTGTTACTGCGGGATCTGATGTTAGAATGGACAGCGCATATGTTGCTACTACTCCACAACAAATTAATAATACAGGCACAATTTTAGTTTCGAGTTTGTTAAATATTGATGATGTAAAGAGTGTGTATGTAATGGTTAATGGTAGAGATGTAAGCCCAACAACTACTTCTACTCAATATGGTTATATATTAGGACCAGTAAGTTCAATTAATAATCGAGCATCAATTACAATGTACGGTCTTGGACAGCGAGACTATTCTGTCGAAGTATGGTTCTTTGATCACCCATTCCCTAATTTTAATAGGGTGCATGATCAATCATTCTTAATTGACACTGGCACAGTTTCAGAATTAACATTTGAGTTGTCACCAGGATTTATAGAACCTGCCAGTGAACAAGTTATCGTTGAAAAAATAACAACTGCTGGAAGACATAGAATGCTTCCTCCATGGGCAAGCTACTATATTGTCAGAAACAATATAGCTACCTATGTTATTGATAGTAAAAATTTTAGACCTAATACATATTCTTTAGATAACGTTAAGGCATATTTAAACGGTATAGAATTACGTCCTGGATATGATTTCACAGTAGATTCTGTTGCCCAAACAGTAACATTAACTTTACCAAATTTGGCTAATGGGGATGCACTGGCAATAACTCCTATTATTGATCATGATTATATTGTAAAAGGTGACAAAATATTTTTTACAACTCCTGTGGCATCAACAGCTACTATACGTCTAACTTCTTTTACTGATCATGATAACATGATGCTTAGAACTGAAAGGTTCAAAGGTAATGGACGCAGAGTGTTTACTCTAACGTATCCTGTAGTCTTTGACGGATATGTTTGGGTAACCGTACAAGATAAACAACTTATTGCTGCCTATGATTTTAGAATACTTGAAGATCAAAGGACAATTGAATTGTCAGAATATGTTGACGTTGCGGTAACTGACGATATAGTAGTGACAGTGGTTAATCCTCCCTCTTTTGGTAGCACTATATTAGGATATAGAGAATTTAAAGATATGTTTGGTAAACAACATATGCACAGATTGTCTACCTATTTTAGTACAAAAATTGCTGAGCCATTAGAATATAATCATGATAAAATTATTCTTGAAGATGGTGATCATTTATTACAACCTAATCCAGGATTAAACATCCCAGGAGTTATAGTAGTGGACAGCGAACGAATTGAATACGGCGCCAAAGATGGCAATGTTTTAGGTCAACTACGTAGAAGTACATTAGGTACTGGTCCAGCTAAATTTTCAGATGTTGGTACTAGTGTCATTGATCAAAGTTTGCGTCAAAAGATTCCTACAACATACAAAGATTGTATACAGCATATTCCTACAGCTAATACTACAACGTATGTTATTAGTACAGTATCTAATACTGCTAGTTTATATTCCTTTACAACTATATCCCCAGTTGGTGATGGAATAGTGTTTATGTCAGCTACGCATGTTAATAATAATAAACCTGTACCTAATGCAGTTGATCAAGTAGAAGTCTATTACGGTGGCCGCCAACTAAGAAAAACATCAATGAAAGTACACGATAAGAGTATATCTTATTATGAATCAGAGAAAAGCACGACTATTCTTCCTCCAGAGTTTACTATAACTACATCAACTCAACAGTTGATATTAAATATTGCTGAAGAAATTAATACAGGTACAAGAATTACTGTAGTAATGAAACGAGCTGAATTCTGGACAGAAACCTCATCGACTTCATTACTATCTAGCACTGGTACACAAGCTAATTTCCTACGTTCCAGAGTTGCAGAATTACCAGACATATATTATTATGGCGGCGAGAAAACGTTGTTAGAATATAGTCTTCCATTAACAGACGAAAACGGAGAACCTTTCGAAGGATATTAAACATGCCAAATATTACGCTATTACCTACTATCACAACTGCAACCGTTGGAACAACATTTGTTGTTATTGATAATAGGCTTACTCGACGAATGAATTATGTAACCTTTAGGAATCAGCTAGCAACAGATTTGCTTGCTATCGAAGGGTTTAGAGGACCTGCGGGTATTAACGGTGCACCGGGAACTACTGGTACGAACGGTGCAGGCATTATCCCCGGAGGTACTGCTAATCAAGTCCTTGCTAAAATTGATTCAGCTGATTATAATACTCAGTGGCTGTCGTTAGGTGCTGTTGCTACAACAAACAATTATTCTTCATTATCTAATAGACCAACTGCATATACTGCTACTAGCATTGATTCTTTTTTAGATGTTGATACATCATCAACTCCTCCGACTAATGGTCAAGCATTGGTATGGAATTCCAGTAGCTCAACATGGAAACCAGCATCAGTTGGAGCAGGAATAGGATTATCAACTAGAGCAAACCTTAGTGCATCTTCTGCGCTATCTATATCTGTAGGAGGTACAGAAAATTTTCAAATTACTGGATATAAAACTTATGTTTTATCAAAAGTTACAACTACCTACCCTGCATGGGTAAGAATTTACAGCAGTACCGCTAGTAGGTCAGCAGATTCTTCTAGATTAGAAGGAGCAGATCCGTATCCTGGTAGCGGCGTTATTGCTGAAGTTATTACAACTTCGGGGTCACTGACACAATTAATTACGCCAGGAGTAGTAGGTTTTAACAGTGAAAATACTGTGACTACAGCAGTATACCTAGCAGTAACTAACAAAGGATCATCATCTACTACAATTGCTGTGACATTGAGTTTACTACAACTGGAAAACTAAAATGCAAGAACGAGAATACGTTATAACTCTTCAACACTTCAATGATTTAGATTCTTTCTATGAAGATATGGAAACGCCCGGCGGTAATTTATATATTCCTGATAGAGCTGTAGAAGTGTTTGCCCGTCGTCCGGTAAGCAGGAACACACATTATCTATTAACAGATGAAGAAGCTGATACTATTAGAAATGATCCTCGTGTAATGGCAGTTGATTTATCAATAGAAGAAAAAGGATTGCAACTTCGTCCAAACTGGACACAGACAAGTACTGTTTGGAATAAATCTAATTCAGTAAGCTCGGCATATAAAAATTGGGGATTGCTACGATCAGTAGAAGGCGTCCAACGAAGTAGTTGGGGCTTGGACGGTGTTACCAATGTATCCGGAACTATCAATGTAACTGCCAGCGGAAAAGATGTAGACATAGTAGTAGTTGATGGGCATATGAATCCCGATCATCCAGAATTTGCAGTTAATTCAGATGGAACTGGTGGATCTAGGATTATACAATATAATTGGTTTCTTTTAAATCCTACTGTGATTGGTTCTGGACCACAGACTTATGTGTATGCTCCTTATGTCGATGCAACATACCCTGATAATGACGGAGATGGTTATTCGGATAGGACTATAGACAACGATCACGGTGCTCACGTAGCTGGTACAATTGCAGGAAACACACAGGGTTGGGCACGTGATGCCTACATTTATAATATCAGTCCTTATGCTAGTAGCCCAAGTAGTACAGCATACTTTATAGACTACGTTAAAGTGTGGCACCTAGCTAAACCTATCAATCCTAAAACTGGTATTAAAAATCCTACAATAACTAATCATAGTTACGGACTTGTAGGTAAGGTAGCAATTACTAATATTTCTACAGTGAGATATAACGGAACAGTAGTGGCTGGTCCGTTTACTAGTTCTCAATTATTAGGATATGGAATATATAACACGGGTGGATATGCATATCCTCCTGTTCGAGACACAGCACTAGAACAAGACTTTATTGACCTAATGGCCGCTGGCGTAATTTTAGTAGGTGCGGCAGGTAATGAAGGTAGCAGAATAGATAATTACAGCGCAGTGTCTTCGGATGGATATAATAACTATTTTGCGGTTGGCGCTACTCTTTATTATTATCAGCGTGGCACAGTTACTTCTGTTCCGGGAGCATTAACAGTTGGTGCTATCGGAGCATCGATTGATGATTCTAAATTGGATGTTAGTAACTGCGGTGCCCGAGTTAATGTATATGCCCCTGGTCGTTATGTTACGAGTTCAGTAAATTCTACAATTGGCGTGTATTCTAATGATACTAGGAATACCGCATTTACGTTAACTAAAAAATCAGGAACATCTATGGCTAGCCCTCAAGTAGTTGGTATTTTATCCTGCTTGGCAGAAACGTGGCCAAATATTACTCAATCAGATGCGGTAACTTATATACAGGATCATGCTAAACTTAACCAAATTACATCGTTTGGATTAGGTCCTCGAGACACAACTGACTTGCAGGGATCTGTTAATAGGTACCTTACATATTACAGAGAGCGCCCAATTGATGGCCAAGTCGGCCCAAAAGTTAATCAAGGGAATCGTCCTACTACAGGTCAAACTTGGCCCCGTACTAAAATTTTTAGATACGGAAGATAACCTGAATAAATTATATGGATAAATATCATTATGGAAGAAGATAAAAACATGAGTAATATACCAACTGAATCTAAGGTACAGCCAGCCTCTAGACCAAATGAAGCCGGCAGTGTTAGCATCCAAGGCCACATTAAAATCTACGATCCAGAAACTAAAGAAGTATTCATTGACAAAAGAAACGCAATTCATTATGAGAATTTTTCTATAGCACTGGCACAAAGTATCGCTAATCAAGGTGAAGGAACCATTGCAGAAATGGTGTTTGGTAATGGCGGAACTCGAGTAGATCCTACAGGTATTATTACATACTTAACTCCTAATAACACAGGAAACATTGCCGCATTGTATAATCAAACATATTATAAAACCGTTGATGCTAAACAGAGTTATTCTTTAGACCCTGCTAGAAATTTTATGGAAACTAGACACATTCCAGGAGTCCCGTACACTGATGTGCTAGTAAGTTGCTTGTTAGATTTTGGTGAACCTAGTGATCAATTAGCATTTGACAATGCTACTAACTCGCAAAACAGCTATGTGTTTGATGAATTAGGTTTAAAATCTTTTAGTGCAGAAGGTCCTAATCAAGGAATGCTATTAACTCACGTTATTTTTCACCCAGTACAAAAAAGTTTGAATAGATTAATTCAAATTGACTACACAATTCGTATTCAAAGTTTGAGTAATATGGGAAGTTAATCATGGCAACTTCATATACATTAAAATTTTCCGATCCTAGTAAAATTAATCAGATCACTGTAACAGGACCTGTTAAGAATAATTATGACACTAGTTTAGATCTAGTTGGTCCAGGATATGTTGCTTATGGTCAATCTATTGCACAAGATTTTTTAAAATTATTAGAAAATTTTGCAAGCCCTAATGCTCCTATGAGTCCTATCGAAGGGCAATTATGGTATGACACTAGCAATCCTAGTAGAAAAGTTTTAAGAATTAATAATGGCGAAGCTACTAGTGCAAGATGGCCTAGTGCTACAGGTATATATCAACAAGCTAATGATCCTAGCATTCAATACAGTCAAAATCTTGTTGATGGAGATATGTGGGTTGACACTGGAAATACACAGCTTAAGATCAGATATGGAAATTCCTGGACATTGGTTGGACCTAGTGTTTCTACTGGCGATTCTAAGACAGGCAGCGAATCAGTTAATTTAGCAAGCAATACTGGAGAGAACTACCCAGTAATTTTAAATTGGGTGAACGGCCAAGTTGTAGAAATTATTTCATATAACAGCTTTACCCCAAGAACAGTCATTGATGGCTTTGCAAGTTTAAATCCTGGCATTAATCTTACAACTAATGTTACTGCACGTTTTAACGGCCTTGCAGATAAAGCCAAAGCGTTAGAAGTGTCTAACGGTGTTTACATACAAGCTAGTGAAGTTTTAAAGAATGTTGTACCGGGTCTTACTAGACAATTGCATAACGGTTCTTTAATTGTTCAATCACCGCTTGGGTTATTTGTTAAACGCCAAGACGGAAAAGAAATTCAAATATATACTACCTCATCTGGCGCAGTTATTAATTATGAAAATAATAATTCTTCGTTGAAGATTGGTATTAATACAAAGTCCTACATTAAATTTAATGGGGCAAATGGCAATATTGGAATTAACACATCTACTATTGAGAATGTAGCACTGTCGATAAACGGCCAAGCAACATTTAGAGATAATATAATTGTAAAATCATCTAACACTGCGTCAGTGGGTCTTAACTTAGACGGTTCTGCTTCTATAAAGGGATCAGTGGGTGTTTCAGGTTCATTACTTGTAAATGGAATGACAACAATTACTAACTCACTAACTGTTGGTAATATTATTCCTAGTAATTTAATTAGAAGCATCGGCACAGCAGATGCTCCTTTTGAAAGAGTATTTGTAAAAAACATTGGCAGTTCAACCACATACGTTAGAATATTTGGCAGTGTTACCACTGCGACCTCATTAGAAACTGCTAGAACCTTTCAAATAATTGGTCACTCCACATCTACTGCGGTATCATTTAATGGTACCACATCAACTACGTTTAATACAACGTTAACAAGAAACGCAATTGCTAGCCCAGTTGGTGGCGTAACTACATCAACAACTGCTACTCAAACATTGTTAGTGTTGAATACTAGTACAGCAAACACACAGCTTCAAAGTATTGCTAAGAAAGACTTTTTAGCAGATGTTTATCCTGGATTAATTACTACAGGAATGATTATTCCCTCTGGAAGTATAACATCTCCTACAGGATATTTGTTGTGCAACGGAAACGCTTATCTACAAAATTCATACCAAGCATTGTTTACTGCAATTGGAACTAGGTATGGAGTTATTGGTGCTGGCACATTCTGTGTACCAAATCTTATTAATGTTACTACGTCGACGAATACTACCGCGTCCACAGTGGTATCAATTTACTATCATATAAAAATATAATATGGCATACACTATACACAACAATGACGGTACCGTTTTATCAACTATTGCAGTAGGTGAAGTTGACAGTTATTCTACTAGCTTAGATTTAATAGGTAAAAACGTAAACAATTATGGTGAATACTATAATACTAACTTAGTTAAGTTACTAACTAGCTTTGCTTCATATGTTGCTGAGATTCCTCGAAGCCCACAAACTGGTCAGCTATGGTTTGACAAAACATCAAAGAGATTAAAAGTATATGATGGCTCAAATTTTCAACCAACATATGGATCACACGTTAGCGGAACTGCCCCTATCACTACAAGCACTGGCGACTTTTGGTACGATACTGTTAATAGTCAGCTAAAAGTTTGGAACGGTAATGCATATAATCTAGTTGGTCCGGCTACTTCTGGACTATTGGGTAAGTTTGGCATCCTTCCTGCGGCTAATGCAATCAGAGATCAGTACTCTAAAGTTGTACAAAAAGCAGGAGTGATTAACTCTTATGGTAGTTATGTTGGATTGATTACCACTGCTTCGTTTACTATGGAAGCAAATTCTTCTACAGTTTATCTTCAAGGCAGCTATGACATTTATGGTTCTTCTCGTGAAGGCAAAATAAACAACATAGTTGAAGGTATAACAGTTTTTAAAGACTTAGATGTTAAAGGTGATATCCGTGTTAGTAGGCGTATATTCATGGATTCAGCCCAGATCGCTGGAAAACGTACTGACTTAACTGCATATTATAATATAACTCCATACGGCACGTATACTGCTACCATGACAACTGGTAATTTTGGATTAACAAATACTAATTATCTTAACTACTCTGCGGCAAACTATGCAATCGCTAAAGATTTGTCAAAAATGTATGATCCTTTGCGATATTATGAAGGATCAAGGGTCGCAGTTACTACTGCTTATAATAGTGAGTATGCAGTTCGACAATTTGAATTAAAAAAATTATATCCGCAACAGCAAGTCCCATGGTGGGAGCCGTTGACTAACTATGGTTACACGTTTACTGCAACATCAACATCAACTATTAGTCAAGTACAATGGTTGTGGTCTAGTACAACTTACATAAATGTAATGCAACCAGCATGGAATGAAGTAGCTAGAACTGACAGCACAAGTACAACATCTAGCTCTTATTTAAATCCTGTAAGCGTAGGTACTGCATTCTATATCAAAATTACTGGTGGAATTCCATATACTGGATTTAGTATTACTGGTGTATCGCCATTAGATACAACAACTCGAACATTTGCTTTAAATTCAAACGGTGAATATACAACAAGTAGTACTATTACTAATTTAATTCAGCCTGTAACAACTTCAGTAAATTATGCATATAACCTTAATTTCTTTGCTACAGGAAATGTAAGAACTCTACAATTTACAGCATTGCGACCTTAAGGAATATTCATAAATGCCATATATCATTAATAAATCTAATGGAATAGTAATTACTACTGTCCAGGATGCATCTTTAGACCAAACCACTGACTTAACTTTTGTTGGTAAAAATTATGCTGGTTATGGTGAAGTACAAAATGAAAACTTTTTAAAACTATTAGAAAATTTCTCAAATACTAGTGCTCCGACAAAACCTATTCTTGGACAACTTTGGTACAACACTCAAGATAAAAGTTTAAATGTATGTTATGCAGAAGCTAGTGGTACAACTGCCGCAAAGTTTAAACCAATGGCAACTTCTAATTCTGGTAGTACAGTTCCTTCTGATCCTACTACAGGTGATTTGTGGTACGATGCTACTAACGGCCAATTAAAATTATGGAATGGTAGTAGTTATATTGTAATTGGTCCTATTACAGGATCAGATATCAAAGCACAATGGCGCGGCGATTTTGAATATGATATCCTAGCCCCTGACCTTCCAATATATAATATCAAAGCCGTAATTGGTGCAGACAATGAAGTAATTGCAATTGTATCGTCAGACACTTATGACATGCCAGATTATTCTGAGATCACCGATGCCCCTACATATCCTGCAAAGACAAGTACCTTTACAAGGATCAAAAAGGGTATAACACTTGCCGGCGCAGATCCCGCAACAGGTTCTACTAGAAAAGAAGTTACTGGTTTGAATACTAGTAGTTATTTTTGGGGAACAGCCGCAGAATCGTTAACATCTTTATATTCGGCCACAGCTGGCAGTAGTAGCGGTATTTCTGCACAGACTACGTCGTCAAATCAGTATTTTAATGTACCATTTATTAATACAGGTAGCAGTGTAGCCTATTATGATGACGGTATTAAGTATAATCCAGCAACTAATATTTTGGCTACTATTGCTAGTTCTGCATTATATGCCGATTTGGCAGAACGCTACGAAGCCGATGCAGTCTACGAAGAAGGCACAATTTTAGTAATTGGTGGCGAAAAAGAAGTTACTGTTACTACAATATTTGCTGATACAAGGGTAGCGGGCATAGTAAGTAAAAACCCAGCATATATGATGAATTCTGAAGCGGGATCCGACGAAACTCACCCCTATATTGCTTTAAAAGGTCGAGTTCCTTGCAAAGTTCAAGGCTATATTAAGAAAGGTGATCTGATCGTTACTAGTAGCACACCCGGGTACGGAGTTGCGGCTAGTAGCGTATTTGGCGGAGCAGTAATAGGAAAAGCCCTAGGAACTCAATCCGAGGGCTTTGGAATTATTGAAGTATTAGTAGTCTAAATAGCCATTGGTGCTGGAATAGCATCATGGCTAGTATAGTTGACTAGCTCAACATCATCCATGTCAAAATCTGTAATAACAGAAATATCTGGATTTAAATTTAATGTGGCCAATGGCATTGGTTCTCTCGTAAGTTGTTCTTTGACTTGTTCAAAGTGATTATTGTATATATGGGCATCACCAATAGTAATAATTAAATCACCTACTTCTAAATTACATACCTGTGCAATCATATGTGTGAATAATGCATATGAAGCGATGTTAAATGGCACTCCAAGAAACATGTCTGCTGAACGTTGATACATCTGACAGCTTAACTTTCCATTGCTAACATAGAACTGTGCCATCATATGGCATGGCGGTAATGCCATGATATCTAGCTCTCCAGGATTCCATGCCGTAATGATATGCCTGCGGCTATACGGGTCATCTTTAATTCCGTTGATCAACTCGATTAACTGATCATGATTTTGCAGTACAACCTTGTTAATACGTACTAAAGGTTTCCTCCATCTACGCCATTGTACTCCGTAAACACGACCTAAATCGCCGGGGTGGCGTTGTAATTTTTTGTTTACCCAATATGGTGCAGTAGCATTATCTGACCAGATTGTTTTCTTGTCAGTATATCGCTCACCGTGTAAGATTTCTTTTAAACGATTTTCGTCTCCACTACCTTCGATAAACCAAAGTAGTTCACTGACGACAGCTTTCCATGCTAACTTTTTAGTTGTGATAGCAGGAAAGCCGTCTTGTAGATCAAATCGCATTTGAAGACCAAATACTCCACGAGTACCTGTACCTGTTCTATCAGGCCTATCTTCCCCATTCTCTAAAATATTTTTTAGAGCATTAAGGTAAACATAATCTGGATGCATCATTAGGCGTCAGCCGCTTCTTTCTTCTTACTCTTTGGAGGGTCAATTGCATCAGCCTGTTTGCGTAGTGCTTGAGCTTCTTTAAAAAGTTTGTCAGCTTTTGATCGCATCTCAGTTGGAGTCAACTTATCATTGGCAACTTCTTCAATAGTTGGAATAATAATTTCTTCCTTAACTACTTTTTTCTTTTCTTTGGTCTTGCCTTCTTCACCTACTGCTAGGTCTTCAATGCTAACACCTTTTTGTTCCGCAATCATAACGTTTAATTCATTTAACGGAAGCAATGTTTGATTGTTTGGAGTCATTAACACGAGACTAGTAGGAACTTTCTTTAAGTGTCCATTTTGATGCAACCAATTTAACATTACAGATCCGTCTGGGAATCTGCGTGTCGCTAAAACATCGGCGAGTTCATTAGCCTGTTGACCAGTGTCGCTTTCGATTAAAGCCATTAGTGTATCGTGAAATGCATCACCGAGGCCAGTAGTACCAATTACCAAGGCACTGGTTGCATCACCGGGGATTGTCCTGTATGCTACTGCTACCCTAGCAGAATTGTTTTTCATTTTTCCCACATGTTTCATGTGATTCTCCTTATTCAGCAGCCGGTGCTGATTGTTCTGTTGGTGGCGCTACTGCATTTAAGAAAGTGTTTAATCTATCAAATGCCGCACCAACTGATGATGCTTCTGCGGCACCAAATGCACCACGACGAACCGCTACATCAATAATTGCACGGATGTTGACTAAATCAGTGATTGTTAATTCTGGTCCTGGCGCCGCCTCGCCACCGACATCTTCACTTGCTACTTGTGCTTGTTCTTGATTTTCCATTTTTTAAAATTCCTTTTTTTTATGTAAATGATGACACCCTAATGATAACATGGTTAACTCTTTTGGATCTTCTAGGCCAATCTCAGTAACTTCTAAAACTTTTCTAGAATGATCCAAACCGTAATTCATTTTAATTGAATATCTACTGTTTAAGTTATATTCAATCCAATGTTCTACAGCTTTAACATCCACCTTGTGATCTAACGAGAGTCTTGCAAAGTGTTCTGGAATAAAGGAAAGTTTCCTAAATCCCAAAACACCTAACGCATTAACTGTCCCTCTATTTAGCGACATTATATACCTACTTTATTTATAATAGGCAGTCTGGCCGAATGGTGAAACTATGGTTTCGTTGCCGTGAATGACAAACAATGTATCGCAATAATCTTCGTCACCCCAGCTACCGCAAGGATAACCGTCTGTAAACATAATGAACTTTTTAGGTTCAATACCTTCTCGTTTCATAAACTCAAAGTTTACATCAAAGTCAGTACCGCCACCACCTTTGACTTCGTAGCTCATAATATCATCAGCACAGTCGCCTGTAAAACGAGCATAGTTATAAACTTCTGTATCAAAACACCACAAGTCGAGATTAAAGTCCACATACTCGTCCATGATACCTTTAACTTCGCTGATAAAGTCTTTGGCTTGTTTATCCGAAATACTACCTGACATGTCAATGGCAATGGAAACATCAATAGTTTCTTGATTCAACATACCTGGCAAGATAGCACCGCAGTGCTGTGACTTGCGGTTAGGGCGGCTAAAACTAAAGTTGCTTTTAAGAATACTTTGGATATTCATACGCAACAGTTGACGCCAGTCCATTTTAGGTTCTGTAAAATCTTTGATCATACGCTGAACACCTGCAGGAACTCTACCAGCACCTGCGGCCTGTGCGGCGGCAACCATAGCTTCTTTGATTTCGTCGCGGATTTGTTTCTTTTCTTCAGCAGTTAATCGAGGACGACCTTTACCATTACCATCAACCTCTTCACCGTCTCCACTACCTTCACCGTCGCCTTCACCATCTAAGTGATCGTCAAGCAACTCACCGAGACTATTGATATCTATTTTGATAGACTTGCTTTCAAGGTCGTCGTAGATTTGTTCATAGCTAAAGCCACGATATTTGTCGTCTTGGAAAATCTGGATGAAACTTGGCACTGTACCAATTCGCTCGTCTTTGAGGATTTGATTAGCCGCATAGTCTGCGGCAATGTTTGATAGTTGCGGATCTCGACTATCTCGACGTCCCATGTGATCAAACACATTGTGAAGGACTTCGTGTGCAAAACCAAACTCTGCTTCTTTAGGAGTTAGCTTGTTAACAAAGCCAACATTGTAATAAAAATTACGACCATCTGTGGCCAGTGTATTACACCACTCACTGCCATCAACCATTTTCATTCGAGTAGCAAGGTTGCCAAAGAACGGATGACGAAGCAACAGTCCTACACGGGCTGTGATCAGCTTGTCAAGAATTTTAGCTTTCTCAGCTTCGGTAAATGTTTTACCTACCCAATCTTGTTTCTTTTGTTTTTCTTGTTTCATTACAGCCATAATAACTCCTAGTTGCGATAATATTATTATATAGTCTTTTTGCTCAAAGAGCAAGTAAAAAAGGACCCCGCAGGGTCCAATTTTAACCTTCCATTGCCTGGATAATGTACTTACCAAACTTGCTGTGGAACTTGTCAAAGTTATCCAATTTGCTGGCATCAAAAGGCAGTTGATAATTTGTGAGTGCAACTTTTGCACCCATAACAACTAATTCAGTTGGGAAATTATCCATCATAAAGCCAAAGAAGTTATCTGCCATTGAATCCCAATTCTTAACCTTTTTCCGGTCAGCTTCTTGAAGCTCGTAGCACAGACTAATAGTCAATGAATACATTGCAGAGATTTCTTTGATCTCAGACTTCTTAATCTTACCGCTCAATACATCTTCTGGTTTAGGCATTTGCTTGGCCACTTTACGATGTGCCATAAACTTAACAGCAAGACCTTCACCAACTGCACCTGCAATCAAATCAGTCAATGTGCTTTCTGGGACATCGTCTTCTTCCAATAATTCGCTGACAAAAGACCAACTACGTGGAGTAGCAAAAGCCTTTGACGCAGAGCGTGGATCAAAGTCATACAAGTCTTGCTTGGCAAAACCCAAATATCCAACAACCTGTTCATGAACACGATTGCTAACAGCCCAGGTGTGCCAGTCATCAAAATCACAACGGAGTTCAACGTGCAAGAAACGATTAGCCAACGGAGCAGGCATCCGGAACGTAACGCCCTTGTCAGTTTCACGATTACCTGCGGCAACAATAGTTACACCTTTGGGCAATTGGTAAGTACCAACACGACGATTCAAAATAAGTTGATAAGCCGCGGCCTGTGTAGCGGGAGCCGCACTGTTCAATTCGTCCAAGAACAGGATGGAAGTATCCTCAGGATCTTGTGGAAACTCAAGTGGAGGAGCCCAACTCATTGTTCCCAAATTAGCATTATAAAATGGAATACCTTTAATATCAGTGGGTTCCCAAAGTGACAAACGAACGTCAATCACATTACGATCTTGTTCAGCACCAAGCTGTTTAACAATATCGGACTTACCAATTCCGGGGGGACCCCACATAAACACGGGGCGTTGCTTTTTCATGCACTTACGGATAGCCGCTTTGGCTTCGTTAGGGCTAACTGTACGATGCGCTGAAATCTCTTTTGACATAGTGTACCTTCTTTAAAAAACTGTGGAAGCTGTATGTTTTACAGTACGTTAATTATAGCAAAGATCTTGTCTCTTGTCAAGTGTTTTTTTGTTTTTCTGCAAATCTTTCTTGAGCTCTTTGAAATTTTGCAATGTTGCCAGAAAACAACACTAATTGAACTGCCATCTTTTCTCCAAATACCCAAATACGTTTATTGTTTAGATAAAACGGGCAGTCTATATTTTGATCTATCCAAATGGCTAATTTATTGGTAAAGAAAATGGGCTCATCAAATCTAATTTCATAGCATTTGATATCTGCTTGTTGCAGACAATCGAACCCTTGTTCAGTTAGGCGAAGTCCGCCTTTTTCTTTTCTTCTTGGATTGACCCACCAAATTGGGATAGTTTGCTTAATCCGTTTTTCATCAGATGCTAGTCCTTTAGCTTCTAATACTAGTTTGGTGATCTCATACTTTTGATTCATCTGTGATTTTTTCGCCAGTTGTTAGTTTATAAACGGAAAAATCATCTTTGCAATTGAATAACTTGTTTAATTTTTCTGCTAGATTGAATGCATGACCGCTGTTTGAAAAACTAACTTTTTTATATTTTGGTCCTAGTTGTTGTGCAACTAGACTACTGGTTTTTAAATTAATAGGTTTATCTTGATAAAAGACTGCCCAGATAGCATCAGACTCTAAAACTTGGTCAGTTTTGTAGGATTTTTTATTTGTTATTTCTAATAAAACCTTGGGTTTTGGCCTGCTCATATATACGTACTCCGAAAAAGTGCGTATATATTTATCGGTTTTTTTAAAACCTGCCCCCGTCTACTTTGATTTCAATTTTCTCTGGCAGAGCATTTTCTGACAATGTTTGATCTAACTTGCCTGTTAATCTAGTCATAACCATACCTAGGCTATCACTTAGGTCACTATATTCTTTTTGGGTCATAGTCAGTGATTTTTGACCAGTCTTTCTAGCTATTCTTGATTTTTCTATAAAATCTTCAATGGGCAATGTATTAAGTTGTTTCATATTTTATTAACAGTGTTTAACATTGTTTTCATTTCTTGTTCGGATTTAAACGGTCCGTGAAATGGATAACGTTCTAGTGTGATCAGTTTAGGGCAAAAACTTTTAACCCATCCTTTGCGGAATTGAATTACATAGTAGCCTGCACAATATTGGCTTTTACTCTTTGCACTTTTAGCAAACAGTGGTAGTTTCTTTTTAACATTGTACACTGATTCGTAGGGCTTTGAGCTACAAGGAAAATCATAGATCATTGGTATTACGGATTCAATTTCAAATTTAGGAACATTTCGGCCTTCAATTAAATTAACACCAATGCCTGCTTTTACTTCGTTAAGATCTTTAAATCCTAATTTTTTGCCATGTCTAAAAAATTCATAGCCTTTTTTAAGTTTGACAATAGAACCTATTTTCTCACCACGGTCTTCAATAATCCATTCTTTATTTGGAATTAATACTTTTGATATAACATTCATGCTACGTACCTTGCATTAAGTGGATCTGCATAGCTTTGTACTTGTTCACTTATTTTTTGTAAATCAAACTCTGCACAGAATTTTAACAAACGAACTCCGACTTGCGGAATATTTTTCTCTGCGGTTGTGGCAGTATTAATTGTATCATTAATAATAGTTTTAATGTCATCTGGCTGTGCAGTTAGATCGCAGAGTTTTACATTACGAGTGTAATCATCTAGTACGCGGTGTTCGGCACCTTCGTGATCTGTCCAACGCTGAAGCATGAGATTGTTCCAAGAATATCCGCGGTTGTTTCTGTCAGCATAGGCTTCACGGAGACCAACCTTGTTCTTTGTACCTTTCTCACGTACTCCCGGATAAGCACTAAAGATATTGTCTGAAGTATCGCCACGCATACACTTCTCAAAGAGTAACCATGTAGGGTCCGGCGCACCTTTTACTTCATTAGTTTTCTTATCTTTAACAGGCTTACCCTTTTCATCAAAGTATCCTTCGTGCGTTGTTGTAATCTGCATTACACCATTATATTGTTTTACGTTAGGTGCAATCAATTGTGCAAAGTCTCCATCTGTGCTAATGATCACGTGAGTATCTTCTGGATGATTTTGTATCCAACCAGCAATGAGATCATCTGCTTCGAGCTGTGGATGTTGTAGTACTGTGCTATTAGTTTTATTGATAACAAAATCTTTAAACTGATCAAACGTTTCCCAAAACACACGATCTTCTTCTTGTTCACGAGGACTCTGTGCCGCACGAGCTTCTGTGCGTTGACGTTTGTAAGGCGCATAAAAGTCTTTGCGCCAGCTACGTCCCTCTAAGAAGAAGATGACGTGATTGCCGTTAAAGTCTCTCCAAGCCTTGCGGACACTGCCTAATACAGTGGCTAAACTCATACCTACCTTATCTTCTAAGCTACCACGTACAACGTGTCGTGCCCTAAAGAATGTATTTGCCGTGTCTACTAAAATATATGTCTTTGACATTAAGAAACCTCAGTTCTACCATCACCTAAATTGTTTACGTTAATATAACCTGCTGTACGCTGATTCATATTAATGCCTGATTCGTTGCCAACATTTCTACATAGTTCTCCAAACCATGCATCAACTATGGCTTCTTCTGAATCACCTTTGTATCCTGCTTCTTTCAATTGTAACACAAAATACTCATTCCAGTCAAGCTCAAAGAATCCGTTGCGGATATTGTCTTTATTTACATGAGTATCTAATACTTGCACCCACGGTTCTTTATTGGCTGTAGCAATTTCTTTTGGACTAAGTTTTACAACTTCTTCTTTAACAACCACTGGTTCTGGATCTTTAAATCCAAACAGTCTTTTAATAAATTGTTTCATATTAAGTTCCCCACTCATTTTTAAACAACGGTACCTGCAATCTGTCGCTGTAGCGAAGTCCGTGCTTCATAGCCGCTAGTACTACTGTTTTATTATTTAGAGCATATACTGATTCAACTCCGCCGACTGGCATCAAATATACATGCCCTTTAAAGCCTTCGGCACGGAATTCTTCCATGGCCTTTAATGCATCTTCAATATCTTGCTCTGTTGCTACAACAAACTTCAAATATGCTGTGCCGTAATTTTCATAATCGCAAACAACTTTGGGTTTAATAGCATCTGCCCATGGTTCGCCACTTGCTGGCAATTTAGCACTGACACTGAACGTAATCTCATGATCTTTTTTACAGCCCAATGCGGGCTGTTGCCATGCTGTTAAGAAATCTTTAAAACCTGTGGTCAATCTCATTGTGCCATTGGTCTCAAAGGTAATCTCCTTCAATCCGTGCATTTTGGGATTACTTAAAAGATCCGGATATTGCTTTTGCCAACCTAGCAATGGCTCACCGCCTGTGATAACCAAATGTTCATCACGCCATTCACCGTGTGGAAGTATTTCCATGATACGTTCTATAATAGCATCTGTAGTCAATAACGGACTTAGATCTTTAAATCTTGGATCCCATGACGCATAGCTGTCACATCCTGTGCTCACAAGAGGCAATGATTTATATTCTGTATATTTGATTGGATCTATATTATTTGCTTCTTCACTTAGTTCGCCACGCGGCATACCAAATCCCCTACAAGAAAAATTGCAGCCAAAGGTTCTAAGGAACACACTCGGGACACCCATATAACGTCCTTCTCCTTGTATGCTGTAGAATAGTTCTGCTATTTTAATTTTACTCATTTATTGTCCTAGAAAAAGTATTAAATATATTATACACTAATATTTAGGTTTGTCAACACTAATGGTAAAAAAATGAATAATTTAAGAACTAAAATTAATTGGATGCTCAATGACTATTGCACGGCATCATGTAGCTACTGTCCCACTAGATTCTATGGAGGGGAAATGCCTAGAGGTATTTTAGAGTACATGGAAGTTACTAAAAAAATAATAAATCATTATGACTCATTGGATAGAAAAATTGATTGGTTCTTTGATGGTGGTGAACCTTTGGATATGTTTGATTTTCCTATGATGCTAAAGTTGTGTAAAGAACGAGGCGGAAATATTGATCTAAAAACTAACGGCGGTAAACTTTGGTTAGATTGGTGGGCAATTGAACCACATATTGATTCATTGCATCTATCATATCATTACTGGCAAAATCCAAATTTAATAAGGTTTATTATTCAAGCGTTTCAAAAGGCCAATAAACCAATTAATGTAATAGTACCTATTCGACCTGATCACTTTAACGAAGATATGCAACGTGCAACAGATGTCGAAACAGAATTTAATATTGTTGTTTCAAAAACTGTACTTTATATAGAAGCAGACAATTCAATAGGTATGTTTCCTTATACACAAAAACAACTCCAAACAATATCAGGTGATGTTGGAACAGAATCTGGTGAACTAGTAAAAGAACAAAAGTTTTTCAAAGATAACAATTTTAAAGAAAGGAATGAGATTAAAGTTTTAGAAAATCCATCTTATTCAGGAATGTTGTGCAATGCAGGGATTGAGAGATTAATTATCTCTCATAATGGGTGGGCTACAGGTAGTTGGTGTAATGATAAATCTTTTGGATCAATATGGAATAAAGATTTTATGTTTCCTATTGGCCCGCACAATTGTGGAATGCAAGTGTGTAGTAACGATCAAGACAGAGCAATAACTAAATTTAAACCGTAAAAATATTGGACCATTGTTTAAGTTTTTCTCGTTTAGCTTCAGCGGCTTTTTCAATATTAGCCCAACTCACTACATCTAATTCTTGAAGTATTTCAATCATGGCATACACATCTCCAAGTTCTTCTTCTAAATGCTCACGGTTTGTTTTAGGCTTGCCTGGCTTAAAATTATCTAGGCCAAATCGACTAATTTTACTAACTGCCTGAATTACTTCTGCACATTCTTCTTGAAGAATATCCATTACTTCTTTTTCTTTTGCGTTCATTTTACTGCTTTTTCTGTTAGGTATGTGTCGTTGTGTATCCATTTATTATTAACTAAAAATCCCCATTCGCGTTTTTGAGGACCGGGCATGAACATTGTCCATGCTGTTATATTAGGATCGAGCTCAATGCGATGATAGCTAGTAGCACCGCAGATACGAAAATGTCCAGGGCCTCGCCATGCACACGTTTCTGCAATCTTCTTTCCATCGTTATCGAATATAGGAGTCCATTCATGATATCCACCTTTTAAGATAAGTGTAGCGTAAGGCCATGGGTGATCATGCACATCATCAGGATCTGACTTAAGAAACTTATGGATGAATACATTAAAGGGAAACCGCTTTCTATCTTTGAGAAAAATGTAGTAACGTTCAAGATACGGTTCATTATCTTGTCTATCCATTACAATACGTTTGCGACCATGCTTCTCTAAAAAGTTTAGAAACCATTTCATTTAAAATTCTCCAACAATTTATTAGCACTAAAGAACTGTTCAGTTAAGTCTTGTGTTTGTTTACGTAACTGAGGCAGGCGCTTTTCATAATGTGTCATTGTAACAATGATATGATGGCACAATTCTTGTCTATGTGCTAGATAACTATCCCAATCTTTAGTCCATTCGCTGGGATATTTAAATCCTTCATAATACATTTCACTGTATGACAACCGATCCGGAACCATTGGAATAGCATCTACAATAGCACCTTCATAGCAACCGATGCCTAGTGTTTCTTGCAAACTTGCACTAAACACAATCTTAGCTTCACCTAGTAAATTGTGATATTCGTTCTTTGACAATTCTTGATCTTGACAAACAACAAATTCATATTGTGGTAGGTGTTCTTTTAAGTCACGGAAAATATCAACCTGTTTCTCTGGCGCTATGCGATGAGGGAACAGTATAAGATCACGCTTCTTCATGCCCTTATACATAGTTAACGTATTTTCCATATACTCCATGGGCCAACCAGTTTTTACAATTTTTCCACTGTCATAACGTTCAGCCCAATCTTCTTCATACCATGGATTTTCAGTAGGCCAGCCGTCCTCTAATAGTTCGTCAAAGAATAGTTTTACATGGAATTCTGTGGCAAAGTAATTGTGGTCAAATGCATGGAAGAAACTTTTTTCAGCGTTTCTAACCCACTTCTTTTTGCCAACAAGACGACCTAAGAAGTCTTGAGGATCATAACTGCCAGCATGCCATAGTCCATGTGTGACTACCGGAATGCCTAGTAGTTCACTCATGTATTTGAGATTGATAATTCCTGGATGCCACGCATCAGTAAACACAAAGTGATCGCCAGCCACAATGGATCCATTGCAAAATAGGCGGCTAATTTGTTCAACTTGATTAGCCTTGTATATATTGGTGCCACCAAAGTTAAGAAAAGCTCCTGGCGTAGTTGCTGGAGGAATGTCTCCAGGCCCTGATATAACTCGTACATTATGTCCTGCTTTCTTTAGTAAGGAAGGTACATGGGCCTTCCATTGACCCGTGTACCTTGTCTCTACTGATTCTAAATCAACGAGAAAAATTGTCATGACTCTTAGGACGATAATCTTTTCTGAAATTTTTCCCAGCGTATGCTGGACGAGAAAAATACCTATACTCTTGAGACTTGTACAAGTCTGCAGGATTATAAGGAAGAAGATTAAACCTGCAATGATCCAACCAAGCATCAAGATCATCAAAGATCTTAGTTACTTCGGGCTTCATGCGGAGAGTTTTTTGAATATAGGCAGGTTGTGCCATAATACTGATTTCCTATTTAAAGGGAGTTAATGAACTTAAGGAAAGCGCCATTTTCGCCGTCCTCACTTACGTCAATCCAAGTTTCACGACCTGGATATCTTGCGTTGATTGTTGCGTTAAGTTCGCGAGCAATCATTTCGCAGGATTTGTGGTTGAGCTCGAGTGTGCCATCGTTATAGCACTTCTCTAACCAACGCTTAAATTGAATAAATTCAATATCGCGATCATCATGCGTGACAGCAATATAAACTTTAAAATGGAAAATATGGCGATGCGGTGTGCCCAAAAAGCTAACATCGTATTCATCGCCTGTGGCAAGTTTTGGATCTGTAGCCGCCGCAGGATACATGTGAATACCTTCTTTGCGGAAGGTAACCCAAATCATTGATACATCATTCATCATTAAACCTTAAGTTTTGATTTTTTAGTTGAAGGTTGTGCAGTAGCATTAACTTTAGTAGCTGACTTTACCTGAGCTTGTGCTTCGGGAATTTGACTAACTGCTAAATCATATTGTTCAACAATATCTTTGAATGTAGGAGTAATTACTGCAATAGAAGATTTAAAAACAGAATGCGGTAGTGTAGGATCAGTAGTAACCATCATAGGTACAAATCCAAATCCGTTCTCACTTTGAATTAATCTAAATGGTTTATCTAGATTTACTAATTGTGCATCTTCAGAAATGAACATTCCGCATACTTCTTCACCAGTTAGCAATTTTAAGCTAACAACTGTATTTTCTTTAATCATTCTTCAGTTTTCCTTTTTGTTGTCTTAGGTTGCTTTGGCAAATTGTCTTTCAACATATTATACATTTCCCATAGCTTCCAGTCAATACTTTCTAGTAATTTAAAAAGTTTTTGTTCGGAGGTTTCTTGGGCCGCCTGTTTTGTAATTTTTGAATTAATCATTTTATCACCTTGTCGTTTTTATATTGTGACCAGTCTGTAAACTGTTCTCGGTCCATTAATTTATGCAGGCTATGGGACCATACGCCTGGATTTGTGGCTTTAAAATCTTTGTCGTCGATTTTAATCATTGTATTATAATTCCACAATTTAATATATGGAATAGGTATACGAATCTGCGGAATAAAATTATTGTATTCGCAGTAGCCGCTTTCATGAAACTCTTCTACCTGATTGATAGGAATATCTAAACTGCACAGATATTCTTTTTTAAGGAAAAAGAATATAATTTCTTCCAATGCTTTATGTTATTCATAGGTCTGTGGATTAAAACTATGATTAGCACCAAAGAAAATATGTTCACATCCTTGTAGATTTAATGCAATTTCTTCTATTGAATGTATGCCTGTTACAAACAATGTCATCTTTCCAAATGCTGGAGTATGTTCAATCTCTACCCCTGTAAAGAATTGTACATCGATTACTTCGCCGGTTGTATAATCACGTTTCATAATACTAGTATAACAGATTTAATGGATCAGTGCAATAGATAATATTACCAAATCATGTGTGTGCTAGTACATTTTCTGGACTAGACACTCCGTATGGATCCGGATTGTCTGCACTTGATTCTGGTTCTACAAACATGTGTTCTACTTGGCCGTTGTTAACAATAGCCGCATAACGACGACTGCGTTTACCAAATCCAATAGCACTCATGTCAACGGTCATGCCCATACCTTCTGTAAAAGCGCCTGCCCCGTCTGGAATAACTTTGACGTTCTTAATGTTTAATGCACGAGCCCACTCGTTCATAACAAAACCGTCGTTAACTGAAATGCAATAGATTGTATCAATTCCCTTTGCTTGAAAATCAGCAAATTGTTCTTCAAAGCCAGGTAGTTGGTATGTTGAGCAAGTTGGTGTAAATGCACCGGGCAAGCTAAAAACTACTACTCGTTTGTTGGCAAATAGGTCGTTGGTTGTTTTAAAAACAAATTGTCCGCCAATAGGACAGCCGCCGTCTGCTGGCATTTCATCACCTTCGCGGAAAGCAAATGTTACGTTTGGTATTGTCTGTGTCATATTATTTCCTTAAATGTCTCGGTCCATTTCGCCTGCTTCTTTGACTAGACTCAATACTTCGTCTAATGTGTTACACAAGATCTTGGCATTGACATAGTCGCCTTTCTTATTACGTCCACCAGCTTCTACCATGAAGCCGTTATCGTACATATTGATAGTAAATGATTCATTTACTTTGGTCAGCTTATCGCTGAGTTTGTTTACTTGTTTAGCTGTTGCCATTTTATTTTTCCTTTGTTTTACGTTTTGGTTTAGCTTTTTTTACGGGAAGAACGCTTTCTGCTTTTAGTATAGCAGCCTTGACTTCATTGAGTAATGCTTCATCGTCCCATTCTAATGTAGTCTTTCCATCCGGATGTGTAGTCACAGTCAAATGATTACCTTTAACTACTTTTGATTCATTGGGGAAAATTAGTTTTGCACTACCAATAGTTCCGGGCATTTCCATTGATTCTGATATTTCAGCAGATTCAATAACACCTGTTTTCTTTTTACGAGTTGCCATATTATTCTCCTAAGTTGCCTTCTT
>Ga0114962_10000126_pt1 | contig 64015 bp, 59 predicted proteins | sample C_130820_MF_Meta_FD_87017 | JGI IMG/M metagenome (GOLD analysis project Ga0114962, IMG submission 87017) | Freshwater microbial communities from Lake Croche, Canada to study carbon cycling - C_130820_MF_MetaG | ecosystem: Environmental > Aquatic > Freshwater > Lake | place: Lake Croche, Canada... | reverse complement strand
CGCATTTCGGAGAAATGCTTGCAGCTAAAGCGTCGCATTTCGTAGGTCGGACTTTAATTTCGCATTTCGGAGAAATGCTTGCAGCTAAAGCGTCGCATTTCGTAGGTCGGACTTTAATTTCGCATTTCGGAGAAATGCTTGCAGCTAAAGCGTCGCATTTCGTAGGTCGGACTTTATAGGCTAAAGCATAAAGTCCTTATGGAAGCGAACAGTTCCAGCACGGGACTTCATCGAGCTTGACATACTTTGACATATCCGGGCCTTCTGGACACTTAGGGCACTTGGGACACTTTTGTTCCAGATCTTTCTTTTTGTAGTTGTTCATACACTGTTTCATATACTTCTTCTCATCCTCATCGCCTTCCGGATAGTATTTGAAATTGTCTGTCGAACCGTGCGGTACGGCTAACACATCGTACAACGGCTCACCAGATTTAGAAGAACCAGAAGAACCAGTTGCCTTCTGTAAGACCGCATCGCGGCTCAACGCATCAATGCCTTGTTTCTTGACATCAGGAGTTATCGACGGTGTAGTTATCATCTGCGAAAACGACGGACTCATCATTATTTTCTTAACATCGATCGGATCAGCGGTTTTATTCACAGCATTCACGAATCCTTCGTAACGCGGCGTCATTAATATGCTTACAAAGAGCAGCAAAACTAACAAAAGTGACAGGAATATGGTTCTCATTACTTAGTACAAGGAAAATGAAACGCCAATGGATCGATGATGGACTCGTTGAAGTTGGCCTCGATGAAGCCGGACGTGGTACTCTCTGGGGACGTCTGTATGTGGGAGCCGTTATCCTGTCGCCCGAAGATGAGGCGTACTTTGATAATGGCGCAGCACTACGACAGATAAAAGATAGTAAAAAACTGTCGCGTCGTCTCCGTGCTATCCTAGATGATTATATCCGCGAAACCGCTATTGAGACTGTCATTAGCTGGGCAGAACCGGAGGAAATTGATAGCATCAATATTCTCCAGGCCGACTTATCGGCCATGCACCGAGCTTTAGCACAATTAAATACTCCATTCCAACGAATTCTCGTGGATGGTGATGTTTGGAAACCTTGGGTCGATCCTTCAACGAAGGAGGTCGTCGAAGGTTTTACAATTATTAATGGCGATGCAGTAAGTCTACCCATTGCCGCTGCTAGTATACTTGCTAAAGAGGCGCATGACCGATGGGTCCAAGAAATTGTGGCCGCTAGGCCTGATTTACACGAACATTATGGACTGAGATCAAATATGGGTTATGGGACTGCTGTTCATATGGATGGGCTCAAACAATGGGGTCCAGATGCGCTACATCGTCGATCGTTCAAACCTGTAAGGGATGTTACTTGCCTATTTTCTAGCTGAGACGTTGCTCTTTGCTCTTCGCTTCACGTCGCTCTTCGCTTCAGGTCGCTCATACGTGATTAAATGCTTCGCATTTATATCCGTATTCGCTTAGAAAAAGCGGAAGCCGCCCTGCTGCTGCTGGTTGCGGCGGCTCTGGCGGTTGCGGCGGCTCTGCTTCTGGCGGCGCGACTGGCGCTGCTTGCGGCTCTGCTTCTGGCTCTTGCGGTGCTTGCGGCGATGTTGGACACGACGGGACTTGGCCATTTATACTTGTTACGTCGATTTTTTATTTGGCTAGGCAAGGGGGCAAAAAGTTGATGAACGCGGCGTGGGCACCGGACAATGTACGATGACAAAACGAATTCTCCTTCTCGACACTGAGACCAACGGTCTCCCCAAGAATCGCTACGCGCCCATCTCTGAACCGGGATGGCCCGCCATCCTCCAATTGAGCTGGGCAATTTACTCCGTCGAAGAGGATGGTCGGATGATCGCTGAGGCTAAACAGGATGTCGGAGTCTCTCTGGATCCCGCAATTCCCTGGGATGCCGGGGCCGCAAAGATCCACGGACTCAGCGAATACGAAGGCCGACACGGAACTCCCGCTATCACCGTTCTGACCGAATTGGCGGCGGCCCTTCGCACCGTTGATGTCGTCGTTGCCCATAATCTCGAATTCGACAAGCCCGTAATCCGTGCCGCCGCCTACACCATCGGTATCCGGGATCTCTGGCCTCCACAGACCCAAATCAAAGAGTTCTGCACTATGCGCGCCACCACCGATATCGTTTGTATCCCGCCTACGGCTAAGCAGGCGGCATACAATATTTCCAAATACAAATCCCCCCGGCTCAGTGAACTCTTTCAGTGGCTCTTCAATGCCTCCTTTGACATTTCGGGATCCGTGCTCCATTCCGCAAAAGGCGACGTTCACTGTCTGGCAATGTGTGTCGGAGAACTTCTGCGTCGAGGACTCGCACCGGCCCTTACTTCCGTTGTTTCCGACTCCGTCTAAGACCAACACCCTCCGATCCACGAATCTGTAAAGCACCCGCCAAATCCCTTTTTTTGTCACGCACACGATCCCTGTGTGCCTTCTTGAGCTCCGGCATCGTCGGCTGGTGACCCAGACAATCCAGCGGAAATACATCGTGCGCCGGAAGACCCCGTTTCACGGCATTGATACGCGCGGCCTGTTCGCGCTCTATGAGGTCACGGATCAGGCACAGCAGTCGCCCCTCTTTATACTCTGTGATCTCCGCAAAATACATCGCGTAATATATTTCTATGAGGAGATCCAGCGATCCAATCCGATAGTTGTTCGCATCAGGATGCATCGTGTAACTGTGGCAGGCTACGGTTTCAAACACGACCGCAACTAAGTCTCCCTGTTTGTCCCGGAACTCTGTGCGCGCCGGTAGAAGCTCTCCTATGGCCTCTATCTTCGTCGGAATAAGAGGTTTCAGATCGATCTCTTTGTCTGACATTAAAAGTATGGGACTCTCATCGGGTTCACCCAGAAATATGGCTCCCGCATCCGTACCGACTTTGATGACACGTCGGTTAATCTTTTCTGTGTCCTTATTCGCTGTGGAACAACGACCTGCTCTCATCGGATGTTCGGCATTCAATAGTAGCAGACGCTCATAGACCTTCTCCCATCGACTCACATTTCCCGCCGGTCTCGACAACTCCACATAGATATTCATTCGCAGGAAATCCACGCTTGCATAATGAATTCCGTCTATGACAGCGGCCTCGCGAATGACACGTCCGTAGATTTCCGTTGGCATATACGTGATATCCGCCGCCGCACGGTAATTTACGAACACCTTGTATGTTCCCTCGTGAATACCGAATTTTGCCTCCACTTCGTCGAATCCCTCCTGTTGGAAGGCCACTATGAGATCCGCACAGTCCTGGAGCGGATCCGGTGTCAGAAAATCGTAGTCGGGTAGATATAGTCTCGGATCATAGAATTTGGCTTCTGGTGACAGATGCGCATTGATGGCGGCGCCGCCATACACAACACGCGCCTTCACACGGAGGAATTGCTCCATTATATCAACGATCTTGCGGGCCTCAATGTCCTCGGCGGCAAAGCGCTGCTGGTAATCGGCGGATTCTACAGCGGCGGCACGGGCTAGCGCAACAAGCTCCTTGGCTGACACGTCGTGTTTCATTATTCCCTTAACGGATGCGGCTATATTTTGCGAAAGCTGTACGTGCCAAAATAGCTCGGTTGAAAAAACGTCGTCAGTGGACCATCGCTCGTATTCGGTGGAAAAAAATTCAGGGCTACAAACTGTGCTCCCGATTTCAGACACGTGTCATAGGAATCCGTACTATAGAAATCGGCGTTCGATGTCGTCGTACCTCCGATTGTTGGCTGGATAATACACAGACCCGTCTGCGCAAGAGATTGCTGTGAACCAGTGGGAGAACCGCACGCCGGCTGACTGGGTGCAGATATAGTCGTGTTACCGTTCGGCTCAAAGAACATCGTGTTCTGGAGCTGTTCAAGCGCGTTTGTTATTTCGCCTAGACGCGTGGTCAAAAAGAGCGGTGTAAATGCGGCATAGGTGCTGACATTTGGAAGAATATTGTAACTGGGATTGATATCTGGAATCACGATCAAGAATACTCGCGATAAGAACTGCGAAACGGCCACGGTACAAATGTTTTTCTGATTTGCGCAGCGGTTCCAATCGGCGCCCATTGCGTTTCCGCCTATTGCGTTTCTTACAAGATCGCCGAGATTATTCAGATATGGAACCGTCATTCCGCCGTGTAGCTTGAGAATCAGGAAAAAGGGATCAGTGTTCTGTGTTCCAGGACTGCTCATAAACGCCGCCTTCAAGGCTGTCTGTATAATAGACGCTACCGGTGCCGTATTGCGTGTCACCTTATTCCAATTGCTGTAACGTCCTATCCCTTTATTCAGACCTAGACCGTTCTTCCACCACCTTTGTATGGTCCACGCCTGGTTGTCCATCATCGAACATACAACTGGAAGACGTGTATTCGGATCGGGCCATACATCCAGGATTATAGCCCGCGCACCCGCCTCCACCTGAAGACGGGCGGCCTCGGGACTTACAGTGCCGATCCAGGGATTTAGTCCGGTATTATCTTCGGTGAAGATTCCACCAAAAGATGCCGTGGCAACTGAGAACTTATTCATTGCTGTGGAATCCGGTAGACTGTTGGCTGCCAAATAGTCTCTCAGCGACTTGCGTTTGCCTTGGTCTGCATCGTAGTCGCGGCCGTTCCAACCTGTTGGCGGTGTAGGTGTTGTTCGTGTGAGTCCCAGTGTTACGCACATAAGTATTATTCCGATCAATACAAGGAGACTAACAATAAAATGAAATACTACACTGATTGTTGCGGTTGGAGATCCGTTGAGCGGCTTTATTAGTTCTAGACTGAGCCACGAATCCATTGTCCTCTACATCTGGGCTCGGAATTCGGATAGACTCAGAATCTTGGCACCGACCTCCTCTGCTTTCGTGATCTTCGTCGTGGTCGGGCGAGGACCGTCGGCGTAGACAACGTGGGTCGTCTTCTTGGTCACGGTGTCGGCCACTGTGTGTCCGGTCTCTTGGAGAGTGGTCTCTAGGGCCTTGTCGCGAACACCCGTGAAGACGACTGTCCATCGTGTCTCTAGAGACACGGGATTCACGGGCTTAGGCTTGGCCTTTGTTGTCTCTAGAGTTGCGGTCAGCCCGTTGGATGTGACCCATTCCAGATATGCCGGAATCGCCTCTACAATGGCGTCGATCGTCGCAGGACTGATACCCGCCGGCTTCGCCGCCTTTAACTCTGCAGCAGAGCCAGGCCAGGCCCCCGGATTCGGATTTAATGACAGCAGCGGTGTTAGCTTCGTGTGTCCAACAGAGCGGGGCATCGTACAACTCGCGACTAGGAAATTCAGCGTTGTCCAGCTTGCCTGTTTGACACGGAGACCCGTCCAGAGACGCTCCGCACCCTTTTCCTTACAGCCATCCACCTTGGTCGCGAAGTCGGCTGCCGTCGCCTTGTAGATCGCGCCGATCGTCGTAAATCCCGCCGCGTACATCTTGGCAACGAGACCCGGACCCACATTTTCGGCACCCAGTTCTCCAAGAGCGTGAGTGAGTTTGATACAGGCAGATTCCGTTGCGGCATCGTCTCCCACCGGCTTGATGTGGATACAGCCGGCCTCTTCGGTCGCCCATTGGAAACGGGGAGGCATAGCCGGCGCCACGGCTGTGTGGACCGCAATAATCTGCGGAATGACATCGCCCGCTCTGCGGACCTCGATCACGGCACCTGGACCTACACCGTTCTCAAAGATCCACCGACCGTGGAGACCCGTGGCGGCACCGATGTTCGCTCCCGCCAGTGTGACCGTGTCGAACAGAACACGCGGTATCAGGAAGCCCTGGTGACTAACATTCCATTCCACGGATCTCACCGTCGTGCGGGCCGTGGCGGCTGTAAGCCGCGTCTTCCACGCTACACGGTCGGCCGGATTTACGGCCTCTCCGTTTCTCGTTACCGGATTATAGCCGATACGCTCAATGGAGGGTGCCACTACGATACCGTCGAGTTGATAGGGGCTCTTCGCTTCCATCGCTGTAAATAGACGACTCAGATATGCGGACTCGACTTGTATGGGATTGAGGGATATCGACATCGCGGTCTTGTAGCCGGCGGCGGCCAGCATCTTGAAAGCATTGGTGGGACTCTGGGGACCGATGTGCTCGTAGGCTATGAATTGGATCTCGGCAAAGAGCTCGGGATCGGCGACCTTGCGATTGAGCGCACCCGCCACAATATTGCGGGCTAGCTTGCCGGCTGGAATGGCGGTCGAATCTGTTCGCATTATGAGCTCACCGCGGACTGCGAACACTGCGTCATGGCCAGAGTCAGAAGATGGAAATCCCTTGAAGTAGCTCGCAAAGTGGGAGATATCGCGACCACGCATTCCGTCGCCGCGTGTATAGAGCTTCTTGGTCTTAGGGATCCATAGAGCCGAACATCCGTCCAACTTCACGGATACTTGGTAGAGAGCGGCGGGATTCTTGCCGAGCCACTTATCAATAGCCTCTTGGCCCTTGATCTTGTTCAGGCTAGGAAGAGGAATCGGCAGAGCGACTTCGTCGCCGGTGGCCAGAGGAGCACCCACCTTCTGAAAGAAAGGATGATCGGGTGCGGTTTTGCGGAGAGTATCGACGCCGGCGTCGTATTCGGCATCGGTCATTAGTTCTTCGAGGCCATTGAAGTAGGCAAAGGAGGCGGCTTCGAGTTTTGCGGCAAGAGCTGAGACGGTCATTGTGTCTTACAGGATGGTGTAAGACATAATAAGGGCGTCATTTTTTTAGTACACAAAGCCGGCACCTGTTGGTTTCTGATTATATTCTGCATTAATGCGATTCAGATTCGGATCATAATTTTTTTTATTATCATTATAACTCGGATGTAATCTGTTAGTCTTTGGAAATCTCTCTTCATTTAGAAGTTTCATACCCGCGGCGTCGTGTTGTTTCTTCTGAAAACTGAATTTGGTCGAGTTGTACCAATTCTTCGCTTTGCGGAATAAATACGGCTGATTCCGACTTGCCATTTTTGGAGTATTTATACGAGGTACAACAGGAGAAGGCTTATATTTCTGGTTTAACATTCTTGCTAGAGACGCCGCGTTTTTGGCTTTAAGGCGGTTCCTAATGTTTTTGAGTGTTTTATTATTCTTTGTATTAGAGCGGGATTTGAGCCAATTTTTGCTACCGGTTACATTAAATGTTCGTCCAGGATCAGACACAGTACTATTTCGTCGTCGGGTTGAATTTTTTGAATTATACATCCGATTCCCTGTAGGATTATTCTGATTGGTCTGACTGTTTTTTCTGTTTTCTGCTGTTGTTTTATTCATAGAATTTATCGGGTTTTCGGTAGGATTCTCATATCTGGGTGGTTTTACCCAATTCTCTACTTTTGTTGAATTTTCCTCAGGATTGGGGTATACAGGTGTGTTTACCCAATTCTTTACTTTCGTCGAATTTCCCATATAATTCAGTTGCCTGGTTACCCAATTCATTCTACTAAACGCGTCGTTTATTTCGGTGTCTGGTTTTGCGGTTGTTACGATGTTTACGCCGGTGGCTACGACGTCTCCCTCCATCGAGCTTTTCTGTTTTTGGTCTCAATGCCATATATACCCCTACTCCTACAGCAGCCGCAGCAGCCGCAGTACCCGCCGCTGCTAATCCTCGTTGAGTAGGTGTTAGTCTCTTACAAGCGTTGCCGACACATTTTGCGGCTTTAGCACCTGCGTTATACATTTTTTGAAAAAACGAACGATCAAATGATGTTACACTTCCTGACGCAGTAGTAGGTAATCGTAATTTCTTCATTATTGCTGCGAAATTCTCCGGTTGTAAATGTGTTATACCATTTACTTTATCGTCTATAAACGCATAATTAGCAGGGGTACCCCACGGTATAAGCCTGGCTGATATGTAGTCATAATAGGCAGCATAGAATGCCGTGCCTTCGGGGTGTGTTAACATCTGCCCGTATATATCTGTACGCATACCGCCCGGATTATGTGTTAGAAATAATCGCATAATACGTCTCAATTCAGGAGCGCGATTCCACTCTGTTGAATATTGAATAATTGCCGCTAGTAATATCAACAGATCCGTTGCTTCACAGGTTCTTCCACGAACAGCATATGTTATACCATCCACTCGAATGCACGATTTTCCAAAATCAATTAATTTAATTTTGTCGGCACCTTGTATCAATACATTTCCACCGTGTAAATCACGGTGTCTAAAACCATATAGTTTATCAAAATGAGCAAGTATATTTCCAAGATTTTCTAATAGTTTATATTCTCTTTGTTGCAGCATTGCGTATGTACTAGATGCAGGATAGTCATATATTTGGATACCGGCGGGCTCCATCACATAAAAAAATGTAAAATCTGTTTGATCTCCAGCCGCCGTCCTGGTTCTATTTTTTAAATCCCTGAATACACCTAGTATACGTGCAATATTACCACCATACATACTGTCATTTTGTAGGACTGTTTGAATAAAAACTTCGACGCATGTTTCGCGTGCGAATTCTTCTGTTACTGCGTCATCTGAGTTGTTGTCACCTTCAAGGCTTACACGTTTGTATATATTTCCGGTGGTCTGTCCTACAAAAATCGAACCAAACGTTCCACCGCCAATTTTTATCATTTGCTCGTTAACAGGAATTGTTGATAGTGTATATGAAACATTGTACAGTGTTCTTTTAGCAATACTCTGGTTTGTTTTATTAGCAGGAATATTTGTTTCAATTGTATTCGGTAATGTTAATAATACGTCCGTAATACGTGTAGTAACAGTACGTTTGTTAGTATTTGTGTTACCCTGATTACCTGATAATCTAGTTATCAGATCTCTCGTCTCAGATTTTGATAATTTTAATACATCTTTATAATTGGACTCTACATCATCGGAAAAGGAGGAAAGCGCAAGTGAAGTCCTTTCTACAACTTTTCCGTGCCCTTCGCTGATTGAGCTTTCATCTCCCACTATACCACGCCCAAGCCCTTTCCTTCTTAGGAGTTTAAGCGAATCTTTTATGCCTGGACCTTCAACAGAATTAGGACTGTCAAATTCAGTTGGAACAGTTGAGACACTTGAGTCTGTGGCAACAGATGATCCATCTGAATTGTATGCGCCAGGTATGCTTGATGCCGCAAAAGGTACATATGATGTTCCAGATCCAGGTCCAGATCCAGGTCCAGATCCAGGTCCAGATCCAGCTCTAGAAGCTGGTGCTGCCATCTCTATTATTATCCGCGATTTATAAATCATCCGCGGAGAGGCCCAGGGCTGCCATCACTGCTGCATCCGCCTCTGCCATCTTCGATTCCGACTTGGATTTCTGTGTTTCCTCTTTTTGAACCCGTTGTTTCTGTTGGATCACCGTGTTCGGGTCCGCTAGTTCCGCCGCGATTTCTTTGTACGGCAAGTCAATTTCTTCCACCGATTGATTCAGCGGTGCGGCGGCCCATATGGATTCCGGTTGCTGCGTCATTGATGCCCGCACTTGAAGCGTCCAGGCTAACAGAATCCGCATCCGTTCCACCGTGGTCCAGCGTTTGTAGTGGATCCGGAAAGCATCAGCAACGGCATTGTGCATCGTGAGCCAGCCTTTGTGTAAGTGCGGTCGACTCTGGAAATAAGAACGTCCTAGTTCCATCCAGAACCACAACGGCGAATCACAGACCTTCTTTGTTAGATCGGCCTGAGAACCACGGGAAGCACACTTCATCGGCGTATTGAGTCCCTGTTGTGTCGTTGTCATCAGAGTCCACGCTATCGCCGATAGAGCACCGCGGAGATCGCCCGTTTCCAGTTGCGACAAGAAACGTCCCGCCATCATTCGGAGCTCTAGCGAATCTTCATCCCGTTTCCAGACTCGGAGAACAATCGGACCATCTGTGACCGTGGGAACCGGTGAATCCCGCATATTTGCCACGTCGTACAGAATAATTTCGCGGGATGGCCAGATTACCGGACTCTGTCTCGGCAGAGCCAGAAGACGTTTGGTGTTCTCGGCGGCGATAGAGCGAACATCGTGATCATTGCGGAATGCTGGCCATCCTCCTCCACCATTGACGAGCTCCGCTGCGGCGGCCGTTATCGCTGACCACGACTGTTTGAGCAGAATGGGCATTGTTGGTCCACCTTGGGCAGTGGCCCACGCGAGCCAATAAGAAGCCCAGAGTGATCCAACGGCACCGGGCGTCGCAACGAGTTCGGCGGTCCAGCGATTGGCGGCACGACTGTCCCTGCGATCTACCGCTTCCCAAAGTGATTTCCGCACATCGGTCAATACGTAGCTACAAATCGTTTCTGCTTTTGATGTCATAACCCTCTGTTTGTATCTCAGAAGCTATTAGATAGATTCTGACACACGTGAGTTGGTAAATTATTAGCCCTCACAAAATATAAATCTCTGCCATCCGTTTTTTATATGTCTGAGACTCAATATTGAAATTCGAAATCTCGCCTGCCCGCTTATGCTCGCCGTAGTGTTTTTTCAACATGTCCACAGCGATATCCATTGTTGCTAGAGCCCCCTCGTAACTATGCATGTATTTGTATTTATCCGTGGGGGCCGATGCATAATCATAATATGTAAAATGCCAACTGCGGGTTTTCTTTAATGGATTTAACTTGGGACGCCCCTCGAGCTCGAGGTCGCAGCCCTTCGGTAGCTCCCCCGCTTTTTCGCATCGGGGTGTTAGATTGAAGGATACCTTAATAATCCCGTTATTATCGAGCTTATTTTGTTCAAATTCGTTCATCTCTATTTTGAGTTTTTTCAATGTATATTTCTTTTTTGTATGATTTCCCAGAGCTTGCCATTTATTTGGTTGAGGTCCAATTGCACCTGGAGTCCAATTCACGACTATCCACAAATATCCGTTGGTGCCTAGACGGACCGTATTCTCTTTGAACGCGTTGGGATCTATTGTAGGCTCACCCGTTTCTGTTGGGGTTTTTGCAGCCCCTTTTTTCTTTTTATAAGTTTTTTTAGCCATCTCTCTTCTTAGAGAAGTTATTCGGATTAACGCATTCTCTTTTTACTTATGCGACGGATAGTTGGATATTGATCTGGTATCTATTGCGGAATGCTGGCCATCCACTGTTAGACCGATTCTGACACACACGGTCTGCGCAGTTGCCCGTTCGTGATATAAATTGCCTATTGTGAGTTAGCCATCGCAGGCTAACTCCCAACTGCTCATTTAAAATCCGCAACGGCCCAAAAAAGTTGACACCTGTATTTGCGCGGCGCGTTAAGCCAAGAGCATTCCACCAAAGACGAAATGCCTGACCAAAATCCAAACACAAATCATAGCCCAATTCCCATACGCCTCCGCCTCAAATACCGCCAGGCCAAAAACACGGGCACCTTCGATGTTTCTAATATGGAACTCACTGAGTTGCCAACGCCTCTGCCAGCGAAGCTCAAGTATCTCATCTGTGCGAACAATCGACTGACTGCGCTACCGGTGTTGCCTGACACTCTGATTGATCTGGACTGTACTAAAAATCAGCTGACTGCGTTGCCGTCCTTGCCTGCCGGCCTGAAGGATCTGCGATGCGGTGGGAATCGGATAACTGAGTTGCCCGATCTGCCACCCACATTGACGGTCCTGTATTGCCATACGAATCAGCTCCGTGTGCTTCCAGAGCTTCCACCAACGCTCGGTGAATTAGGATGCGGTGACAATCGTATTCGCTCACTCCCCACCCTGCCGCCAACACTGACTTACTTGAACTGCTGTTACAATCCGCCTCTGGAAGCTCTACCTGTGCTCCCAGATTCCTTAACATATCTCCAATGTTCGGCCTGTAATCTCCACGAACTCCCTGATCTGCCATCGAAGGTCTGGTCTCTGGACTGTGGCGACAATGATTTGGCGATTCTGCCAGAACTTCCTGCGACCTTGTATTATCTGAAGTGCGCAAACAACCAGCTGTCGTATCTGCCGTATCTGCCGAATAGTGTCATGACACTACACTGTGAGCATAACCATATTACGTCGCTCTTCGACATGCCGAGGATGCTTAAAGACATTAACTGCAGCCACAACAGTCTCACAGATCTTCCGCCAATGCCTTACGCTGTTGATAAGATTAACTGCGCACACAACCGTATTACACGGCTGGGCCATGTTTTTCCGTCGGTTACGGTGTTGGATTGTAGCGCGAATCAGCTCACGTTCTTGCCCAAGCTGCCGAAGACCATTGTGACGTTGGAGTGCGATGATAATCCGTGGAACACTGCGTTTGATAAGTTGATTTGCCCTATCACTCGCTTGTGGAATCGTATAAACTACGGCCTGAATGATTATGGGGTACAACCACAGATGCCAAAAAAACCTAAGAACGAACACGTCGAAGCAAGCCACAAGTACGACCTCGCGATGACGAAAATCAAGAAGCAGGCACGCAAGCTCATCGTCGTGAATCGGATCCTCCATAATTCGTCACTGAACGGCGATGTCGCATCTCTCATCTGCTCATTTCTGTCTGGGGCAAAGGGATCGCTCCGTGGCCAGGTGGCGGCAATGCGTCGCACCTACATGACCGGTGTCGGTCTTGTCTAGACAATGGAATCTAATAGTCAACGGCGGCGTCTAGACTGTGATTTTCTTCCTTTGCGATTACGCCTTCGTGATTTATTTTTACGTCTTCCACCCACGGGCATTATTTCAGTACTGAATATTCTCATAACAGCTATCACAGAATTACCGGCATCATTTGATCGGGGGCGTCCTACATCACCAGGGACTAATAAGTGTTTTCCGTTAAAACTAAATACTACTTTTTGACCTTCCTTTATTTTGTCTTCTATGCTCAGAGGGCCCCATACACCATTTTCATACTCTCTTTTTTTTGCTCCTAAAATGCTAACTTGTATTTTATCTTCATCTTTTCCAATTACAGAAACCTTTATAAGTATTTGCTTGATACCGTCATCATTAGTAATATTTTCTATTATTTTTTCACTAGCTATATCTACTTGGTCATGTCTTAATGCGCTGTCCATAGGAAATGGCGAATTGAATAATAAATCCATTTCAGCAGCATTAAATTCTGGAGCAGCAGCACCAGCACCAGCAGACATTCTACAATTAACGCATATAATTAGTTAAAACCGGGATATATAGATTCCACTTCATCCGTTAGAGAGAATGGACATTGAACTCGGATCAACCTGGCCACTGGCCGTTTCTATAGTGATTTCCATCTGCTGTATTTTTTATCTCTGGGAGCTCGCAAAGTCTTACAAGCGACGACCGAAACTCGATTTGGACGGCATAGAAGGATTCGCGAATCCTGGCTCCTCGGGTCTAGACCAGCGCATCGACGAAGCCTGCTACGACGCTTTCTACGCTAAAGTGTATGACCCTCTTGTTCAGCCGCTGGCCCGGGCCACTATGGAAACAAAAGTCCCGCTGGAATGGTTCAAGACAGAGCAGAACAAGGAGCCCAACCAGATCCGCGTGGCCGACATCGGTTGCGGAACCGGTGTACACGTCGAAATGTTCGCCCGGTCGGAGGTGGCATCCGTCGTCGGTTACGATAAATCGGAGGCGATGATCACGGAGGCCAAAAAACGGTTTCCCGATCGCGAATTCATAGTGGGCGACGCGACCGTTGCCACAATGGCCACGGCGGATCAATTCGATCTCGTAACGATGCTCTATTTTACCGTGTATCTCGTGCCCGAACGGTTACAGATGCTCCGGAATATCTTTCTCTGGCTGGCACCCGGTGGCGTGTTTGCCTGCCACATCGTCAACAAACTCAAATTCGATCCTATTCTTGAATCGGCGAGCCCCTTCGTTGGATTCTCGGTGCAGAAATACGCGGATGAACGCGTCACAAAATCGGAGGTCACGTTCGACGAATTCGACTACGTGGGAGATTTCCAGCTGCACGGCAGCCGCGCTGTCTATGAAGAGTTGTTCAAGTTCAAAGATGGACGGATCCGACGGCACGAACAACGGGTCTGGATGCCGAACATTGACGTCCTAGTTGGTGAGATCGAGGCCGCGGGATTCAAATACGCTCAACACGTGGATCTGACCGCCATCGGCTACGAATATAATTATTTATTTTTGTTTCGCAAATGATTCCACCATTTTCTGGCGGAAGCCGATGTGGCTATTGCTTCACGGGCCAGATCCGAATCCGTGGTGTGGAAGGTTTTGCCCTTGAGTAAGAATGAATGCACACGGGCGTAGCCCCATTGCTGTTGCGTGGCACCGGGCCGGTGTCCTGTTCGCCACGCGGCCATTCCTCGATTGTAGGAGGCTTGGATAAATCGGAGCGGAACACCTGTTGCCTTGGATTTTGCTTCCAGCGATTTGGCCTCTGGGAATAGTTTGTACCAGTCCGCGGTATAGTGGGATTTGCGGGTTTTGACTCCGCGATCCGTTTTGAATCCCACATAGGCTGCGGGATCCTTCCATCCGAGAGCGCCGAATTTCTTGATTTCGCGGCGGCGCTGCGTCTTCTTCTTGGCAGATAGACCGCGGTAATACTTTGCTGGTTCCATTAAGTCCTCTATTAATGGTACCATCAAAAAAACCAATGAAAACCAGATGAAGCGATTGTCATATTAGCATCGCTCCATTTTGTCACCGATGACTCGCGGATTCTGTTTAGCCAACAGCGCCAGACCCTCTTTCTTGAAATCGTAGGGGCACGCGTGGAGCTCCGGTAGACGATGCGCGCTACAGAATCGGCTCTCACATTTCGAACATCCGATGTCACTCAGCATCAGCTTCTTTGAACAGCAGCCACATCGCTTTTTTACCGTCGCATCAGGCGCCGTAGTCAGACGCATTTCCGGTACTGTTTCTGCTAGTCCTTGGGCGCCTATCTGAAGAGGCGTCATTCCTTTGAGCATTCCTTGTATAGTAAATTCGTGGTTCATACCACTCATTGTTGGACCCTTACCTGTGTGCGTCATTTTTATGTCGGGGTTTTGTATATCTTAAAATAGATGATATGGGGCGATCCGTGGACGGAGATCGCCACACAGAAGTCAGGAACGGAAAATAAGTTCTGTACAACACTGCCTCCGCCTAGGTCGCCATTATCGCTCCAATTCCTTGATAAACCAAGAAACCCACAAAAACTAAAGAAACCAAAAAAACCAAAAAAACCAAAAAAACCAAAACAAGAGTGGCTAGATTTTGTTAGGACTCGATGGACTACTGAAGAAGCGGCGCTCCGACTAACAGATGCGACGATCCCTTGTTTGCTGGATGATAGTGGGTCTCTGGTGGCGACGTGTGTCCTTCGTCCTCGTGGCGACGATGTGTGGATCTTGGAGACTCTGCGCGCCAAAAAAGGATGGGGTGCTCCGTTTCTACGAGCCGTGATTCCGTGGCTCTGGTATGAGAAAGTAAGAGGACCCTTCATTCTGGCGTACACGTGGGAACTGAGTCTCCCTGGTCTTATTGGGGCGTGGTGGCGTGGATGGCTACGATCGGCCGCCGAGATCCAATATGGATGGTCTTGGAGTAAAGAGGGTTGTGGATTCTGTCCAGATCACGGATGGGAACCGATTGGTCCTAGGCTCGCTATGCCGACATACATAGAAGATCCAAGTGATAATGGATTCGCAGTTGTATCTGATTCCGGACTCGGCGATGGATGGGGATACGTTCTTGCTTTAAGAGGTGATCCGGATTGGTCCGCTGTTGCCAAAAAAGGAGGGTGGCGACGTTTGTGGATGCGCCGATCCGTTAGTCCTGGACCTGATTGGTCGTGGACTGGCGAATTTGTTGTTGTTGGTTTATTGAATTATAATGGTTTTGGTTCTTTTTCTAATTTTTCTTTGGATTGGATCACCGCTGAAATCTAGCCTAGTCCAGAAACATATGGTGCGTCCGCACTGCCTGGCGGGTCGGATAATGGTGCTGGTAGTTAGAGCACTCATCGACAGGAATTAGTCCAGGCATATCGCTGTAGTCCTCCGCATCAGAGGCAGACACAAAGCCAGTGTTGACTGGTGCTGTTGCTGGAGCAGCCAACGCAGGAGCAGGCTCCGCAACAGAAAGAACCGGCCAGTTATCCAGATTGAACTCAACCGCTTCAAGAATCCGGTTATAGGAAATACCCAGTTCCTCGGCATTAATGAGCACCGACGGCATCAGCGGCAAATCCAGCTGGATGAACTGGAACGGGTCCATATCCTTCTCCAGCAGGCTGATCGTGTGCCGCATCCAGCGGAATACTCCTCTATCCGTCAGCGTCGTCACCGTGCTCTTCTTCGTATCGCCCGACCGGAACGACACCGTAAAGGTCTGGCCATCGCTCGACCAGATGCGCATCTGGTCATCGTTCTTCGCAAGCTTCTCATTCTGGCGGATAAAGCGGATATTAATCAGGCGGGAGTTCATCGTACTTGACTGCTACCTGGCCGGTGACCCCGTCACCTTTTTTTACACGCCGTCACAAACTTTATGAATTTTTGAGGTTCCTTACAATATCAATGTATGTCCTTTCTACCTCAAGATAGTGATCCTTTAACGCTGTTCGCAAGGCCGCTGCTTTTTCCTCCACATAACGGAAAGAAGATTTGCCACCGCTGATAACGTTCGGATGAAGACGGATAATATCCGTATTCTTTTCCGGGTGTTTGATACGCACGATCATATCATTGACTATGCTCCACACACGCGTATTATGTTTGTCATACAGCTCTTTAAGCGTATTAATACCATTAAAGACTGGGCCCGGCTTGGCAACGTTACATCCATTTGTAAAGGAATCCATACCCGTGAAACGCATCTGTTCGAGACCAAACGTGTTCGGCGGACGGCTGAAATTCTTCGTTAAATACATTGATTCCAGGTCGTTGATAAAACTTTTCCACGTATCGTCGTAATTGTCCGAACGATCGCCCGCTTTATTCCAGTCCTTGATCGATAATAGCTGGAAGGCCATCCAAGGATATACGTCCGACAGATTCGTCTTTTTCCAGAAAGTATCATTGCAGACAGTCGTGCGGATAAATTGTTTCTCATCGTAGCCGGCACCGAACAATGTAGAGGCACGCTCTTCAGCGGGACAACTCTGGGTGGCTATCTGTTTCTTGAATGCGTCGAACATCTTGCGGATGTAGAGAGCCGCATTTGCCTGGATATCAGACTGGCCTTCGAATCCGGTTTGACGATACAATACGGGTCCTTGGCCCTGACCTAGTCCTTGACCGAAGCCTTGACCTAGTCCCTGACTATAGCCTTGGCCCTGACCTAAGGCTAATCCGTAACTCAGAGGTCGCTGCGCTGGCTGATACGCACCAGGTTGATACGGTTGTTGACCATACACTGGAGCCTGATAACCAGGATAGACCGGTGGCTGATAACCAGGATAAGCACCCGGATACGCACCCGGATACGCACCCGGAATCGCTAACGGCGGCTGATAACCCGGAACCGTCTCCGTAAAATAGCGATTCAGAGATCGCACCAGCACATTGACATCGTTGTTCGTTTTGTACAGCTCGTCAAACACCGCACTGGCTGCTCTGAGATTATCGCGTGTCTCGGGATATGGCTCCTGTATCTGTCCTCCCGCGGCAACTATAAACAGACGCTCCAGGAGCCGCGTCACATAGTTTTCGGGTGTGCCATCCACGAACGATTTGAATTTTTCATCGATCAAAATGCCGGAAAACCACGGAATACCCGCCCGATCTACCACACGGATCGGTAGCACACTCTTCTTCGACGTGCCCGGAAGATTCATCACATACAAGAAATGTACACGGATACCGCCGGTGGGAAACGAGTATTGCGAAGTCTGGCTCTCGGCATTGAACAGCGCATATGAAAGAATGCCCTCGGATTTATCGAGCGTCACTGAGAATTTGATGTTCGGCGTCGGATAACGTCCACCGGGTATCTGGAAAGGAATCGGTCGCTTCGCAAATGCGGCATTTCCCGCCGGTATATATCCCGATTTCTCCAGCCAATCGCCGACTTCGCGGATGCCACCACCTCGTTGACCCAAAACAACGGCCTCGCGATTACGACTCTTCACGACCTGAATCGATGCCAGAGCCGCGGTAATCACGGATATAGCGCGAACCATCGTCTCCGTCAATTGTTTGCAGATTTTCCGCCGTACTTCCAGACTAGCGATCGCCTTGCGCGGATCCTGATAGAATACCTCCGCCGTTTTTCCGTCTGACAGATCAACGACAAAAGGAAGCAGTGTGGCCTCGATACCTTTGCGCATAAATACTGAATAATTGCCACAGATACCTGGTTTCTGGAGATTTTCTATATCGTAGAGATCAGATGTACCCAAAAAACGTGCGGCTATAAAGGAGAGTCGATTCAATTCTGCATTCGCTGCGTCACTGATCGCAAACGGTGCGGTAGACCGTGAACTCGTCGTTCCCATTACTGTTCCAGAAGTTTTTCTTTCCACGGCATCATACGTTTCAGACATTTCTGGATAGTGACTGCGCTAATCCCGCAAATACGGGCAATCTCTGCGATGTCAATGCGGAGACCGGCTTGCTGGGCACAGAAAGCGATCACCGAAGCCGTGAGTGAGGGCGGCGTGTTCTCGGGAACTATTCCGAGTTCTTCTGTGCGCGCACAGACATGGCGTACCAGAGCCTCGAGCGTCGATCGCGGGACTGACAGATTCGTCAAGAACGGTACGATGAAATCCTCATAGGAAGTTGTGCGACTGGCCGTCTTCTGCCAGATGGCACGGCGTTGGAAAGCACGCGCTGAAATCACTTCGTCGGATTCGATGATCGGCTCTGATGATGCTACGGTTTTCGCGGCCTGATTCGCATACGTGTCGGTCATCTGTCCACTGGTGCGAATGGCGAACAGATGTTGGAATTGTTTGATGCCTTTCGTCACGTGGCAGAGCTCGATATTGAAGATGTCGGCGATGTCCTTCGGCATTCGCGGAGTCTCGTGGCGCTTCAGAGCCTCCCATAGACAGGCGGCCAGCATCGCATCCCGCTGTTTCTGGCCACGGCAAATCGCAGAGGCCGTGAGTTGCGCAAAGAGCTCCTTCGCCTCTTCTAGGACTGCACTGCCGATTCCCACATTGGATGCGCGGACCTGGAGACTCTCGAATATGGTCCACAGTGTGCGCTCGCGATAGGGCATCAGATTCCACATATGGTAGCGTTTGATGCGCCGCATCAGAGGCGAACTGTTCTTCACCAGGATCATCGTGCCGAGACTGCTTTCGGGCATCAGATGATTCACGGGAAAGCCGCAGCGACTCGGATCAGCCCCCGTTGATTCGGAGGAAAACCAGCGGTATTCGGCACCCTGCTCCAGTGGCGTATCGACCACGGTGCCACAGCGTGTACAGATCACTTCGGCGCCGATCGTGTCTACCGCGGAATCATCGGCGCAGGTAGGGCATACCTGTGCTCCCCCTGACGTAAATTCAGGTATCTCCTCCGTCTCTACGGCTGCTGTTTTGTGAAGCGATGGCCACAAGTCGGCCATTTTAGCGGTGTTGCCTGGTTTTAGGCCGTTTTCGGAAGGGGCTCAAGTTTTGTCAAGTGGAGTAATAATATCCCATTCTTGATCAGACAAAGATTTCCAATTATCATAATACATATACAGAGCTGATACAAGAGCTGATGGCAACTTGGCCTTATCTTGGATAATTGACTCTATTACATCTCCAACTAGATGATGACGTTGTGATAAAGATACTATAGTTGGATTTGTTGATATATATTTATCTGGGTTCCATCGAATGAAATATACAGGTAATCCACCGAAACTTTGTCCAATATTAGCCATACGAACTTGCTCACATAAGCATTGTCTATCACGATGTTGATGTTCGTCACATTCAAGAATAATGACTTTATCACCGATATCATAGATACGATCTGGTCTTTCTTTGCCACATTCCCCCCTTTCAATCATTATATCTGTTGAACTACCTTTAAGGCCACGTAAATCAAGATAATTCATAAGTTTATTCTGTTTTGCATAGCGGGCTGACACATTAGTTACTGGATTACAACTTTCACATAATTTGTCTTTATCAAGAATGTACAATAAACCGCAGCTACTGCAATTACGCTCTAATAGATTTATATCATCGTCTGTTTTATGGAGTTCACAATGACGTAACAATTTATCCACACCCCATACTGCGGGATTTACACATTTTGAGCATTTTGCATTTGGTTTTAAGATCATTCCTTTTAGTTTGTGTTTAGAGCAATGTGTAACCTGAAAACCTGGTCTTCCATAGTTAGCACGTGTAGTACAATCACTTTCACATAGTTTTCCCTTTACGTGTATCATATCGGGAGTTTTATGTTTAATACAGAAGAGCCCTCTTTTTTCTCCTTTTATATTGAAGGTTGCAAGTATTTCGCATCCGTCAGTTTCACATATTTTATCTTTAATATTTATCATACCAGTTATCTTATGTTTTGCACAGAATGTACCTTTCCCACCTTTTATATCAAATATTGGTTGTGCTACTTCACAACCACTATATTTACAATATTTATTTTTAACATTCACCATTTCAAGTGTTTTGTGCTTCTTACAAAACTGAGCTTTACCATTTTTAATACCATATAACGGGCTTGTCGATGTGCATCCTGGATATTCACATCTTTTATTCTCAACATCAATCATATCAACCGTTTTATGTACTCTGCAGAATCTACCTTTACCACCTTCCACATTATACGATGGGGTTAACTCACACTCTGTATGTTCGCATTTTTTCCCAATAACATCAATCATACTAGTAGTTTTATGTTTACAACAGAATAACCCTATTTTCTCCCCTTTTATATTAAATATCGGATTTAGTGAGACACATCCGTCATATTGACATCGTTTATTAACTACGTCTATCATCTCAGGGCTTTTATGAAGTTTACAGAATTTAGCTTTCTTACCAGCTATATTGAATGTAGGTATCGATACACAATCGACAAATTCACATCGTTTACTAATAACATTTATCATTTCGGGTGTTTTATGGGTACGACAGAATTGAGCTTTTTGAGATTTTATACCAAAGTTTGCATGTTTTGTACATCCTTCTTGTTTACACGATGGCGGCATCTAAATAGGAAATTTATATTTAGACCATTATTGTCAAGTTTATCTATTCATAACATAGAGCTATGTCGAAAGACAACTACCCTATATTTGGACCGGACTACTCCTACGCCGATAATATCAAACTTCCTGGCCAGATCGGTGTTCGCAAAGAATCCTCTTTCGGTGCCATTTTCGACGCAGTCGGTGGTATCAACCACTATATGGACGTCATCGCCTTCGGTGGACCAACATTCTTCGACCACCAGGATACCAAGCCGATGGGTGTCCGCTATTTTCTGAATACTGAGATGCGCTGTTCGAACGGAGCGACAATGTCGGAATATTTCGACGGTGTTACCAAAGGCGATCTGTTAGGTGATCACGTGGCGGCGGGACTTGCTTCGGCGGGTCTACCAGGACTCAAAGGCCTCGCACCCGGTATGTTGGAAAACGCCCGCGATGCACTGGATCCCCGTCCAATTTTGAGTGCCGTAACGGCCACCGGTTATCCCGTATGCCAACAGGTTGTATGTCCTGTAGGCGACGCAGGAGGTTCCGTTGTAAACGCATTCAATGGTTCACCCTATCTTGCTGATCCTGCTGACTATAATCACGGATATCCCAGTCAGACTCGGTGGGTCCAAGCTCTGGATGCCAAAGGAAATCCTGTCAATGTTACCAAGGGCGAATTCGCCGCTGAACCGAAGTGCTACAATGCCGACGGAACCTATCAGAAGGATCCGCCCGAAGGCTGCCCTCCCGCCGAGTCTGCCGCCGGCTATACGCCCATCAGCAATCGCAAATACGGACTCTGCCACGTGGTTCGCGCCCCACCCGTCAAAAAAGTAGAGGGATTTCTGGACCTCGCAAATAATGGTGAGACGATCGCAATAGGTGCTGCTATTGTGGTCCTCGCAGGAGTCGCGTTGTGGTCTATGTCTCGTAAATAATAGCAATTTAACAGATGGAATGGCTCAAACGTCTACATATCTTAATTGCTGTTAGTCCCTGGATAGCTGCTATCTGGATCCGACAAGTCTGGATGATTATTCTGTGTTTGGCGGTTCACTTTCTTGTTATGGCCCAATGGGCAATTCTTAAAGGGCGTTGTTTCTTACATCGGATTGAAAACGAAGGTACATCGGATGATTCTGAACTGTCGCTGTATTTGGCGGATATGATACAGATTCCCCACGAAGAATTCAAACAAGGAGTTATCCTGATTAACGGGTTAGCTCCTAATTTCTTACATCTGAGTCGATTAGCTGGTGCTCTGGGTCTTTAGGCCTTTAGTTTCTTGAACGCCATCAGCGCCAGGAGACCCGCCGCGACCTGGGCCACAATGTAGGCAATCGCGGTCGTCGAGTTCACGGACTTATTGACGAACATCATCACCGTTACCGCCGGGTTGAAGTGGCCGCCGCTGATCGCACCGCCGAGATACGCGAGGACTGCCAACGTGCCACCGATCGCCCACGGATTACCCGTGGCAACGATCACGTACAAAAAGATAAATGTTCCCAGGAACTCAACCGCTAATGCCGGAATATTCATTTCTGTTTATGGCTGCGGTTTTTGTAAGTGCGGTCATTGTGCGATTATCGATCGCCCGCTTCAGTAAGTGTCCGCAGCCGTGTCTCAGGTAGGATCCGACTGCTGATATTCATCGATTCCAGCTCCTGGAGGAACAGTTTGTACGCATACGGAATCCGCACCTGGCTGAACTCCGTTGTATTGCCGCAGCCCGTACAACGCCAGATATTGAGTGCCTTGTTTGCCACACCGATGAGTCCGCAGCCCTTACAGACTTGGACCTCGAAATTGTCGGATGCCTCCATCATACGCTCCTTCAAGAAGGCCGAGGCGCCGTGGGCGATCATACAATCACGCTCCATCTCACCGAAACGCAGACCGCCATCTCGGGCCCTGCCCTCCGCCGGTTGCCGGGTCAGCATTACCAGCGGTCCCGTGGACCGACTGTGGAGCTTATCGTTCACCATGTGCTTCAGTCTCTGATAGAACACCGGGCCCACAAAGATATTTGTAGGCATCTGTTTGCCCGTGTAGCCGCAGTACAGAACTTCGTTCGAATACGGCTCCAAGCCTCGCTCCTGGAGTTCGGCCGCTATGCCGGCCGCCGTCATATCCTTGTTAAAGGGAGTGGCATCACCCAGGAATCCGAGCTCGCAACCCAGACGACCTAACACGGTCTCCATCAGCTGGGCGATCGTCATTCGCGACGGAATCGCGTGCGGATTAATAATAATATCAGGGACGATACCCGACGCCGTCTGGGGCATATCTTCGGGCTCTAGAATGAGACCGCAGGTACCCTTCTGACCGTGTCTCGACGAGAACTTGTCACCAATCACGGGAACACGCTCCTCACGAACACGGATCTTCACGAAAGAATAGCCTTCACCGTTCCGGCCACGATAGATCCGGTCCACGTAGCCGGCCTCGTTGGTGCGCATAAGTTTGCTCGAGTCGCGGAATCGTTTTCCACCGGCGGCCTCGACGGCCTGTGCCGCCGCCACCGAAGACATTGCCTGGAGAGCGGCGTGGTTGATTCCCGCCATTGCCGCACCATCCGCTCCACGAAGACGGATCGGCGCGACTTTTCCAATGAGCACATCATCCTGCGTTACGTAGGTGTTTTCGGGAACGATGCCATCGACTCCGAGTTTTCCGTAATTCGCCAGCTTCATATGCCGCGTCGTCGTCGGACTCGGCCGGCAGAATCGCTCCTCCTCACCGGATGCCTGATTCTTCTTCTCTTCGTCCTTGTAAGTCCGGTAGAACTCACTGCGGAATAAGCCGCGGTCCAACGAAGCCCTGTTTATCATAATGGAATCCTCCTGGTTGTAGCCGCCGTACGTCATAATCGCGACAACCACATTGAATCCGGAGGGCATCGCCTGGGCGCGATAGAATCGGCTCATATACGGACTCGCCAACGGAACAGAGGAATACCAGAGCAGGTTCGACATCGTATCCATCCGTTCGCGGAAATTCAGTGCATAGACACCCATCGCCTGTTTGCCCATCGCCGACTGATAGGAATTGCGCGGAGCCTGGTTGTGATCCGGGAACGGAATATTCGACGCCATCGTGCCCAGAATCGTACACGGATGGATCTCCATATGCGTGTGATCGGTCTCGAGATCCTCGGGTTTCATCGCGATGTAGAGATTCTCCGTCTCCGTGGGATCGACGTATTCTATCAAGCTATGCCCTGCGGTAGAGCGCCACTGCAGAACCTCTGTCCAGGTTGACCAGATGGGTTTTGCCCCACATAGGTCACGGACCGCCGCGGCATTCAACAGCGGTCGCAGGAGACGACCTCCCTCCGTATTGATCCAGATCTCGTGTCGCGCAGTCTTGTACGTGATACCCGTATGCGGATGAATGCGACCGGCGCGCTTTGCTGCTCTTAGAGTCGCTACAGCAGCTGCAGAAGCCACGGCGTCCACGCAGAGCATACCGATCCACGCACCGTTAATGAGGACCCGCGTGCCCGTAAAGAGGGTGGTCCTCGGTACATCCCCCAGATTCTTCATTGCCAGCTCGTCGTACAAGAAACTAACAATCGGTTCCGGTGAAATCGGCAGTGAGACCAGGGCCGTAGAGCTCAGATTCTTCACAACGCCGACTGCGTGGCCCTCCGGCGTCTCCGCTGGACAGACAAATCCGAATTGCGTGTTGTGGAGTTTGCGCGGTGCCAGGAGTTTGCCCGTCTTCTCGATCGGCGTAGAGAGACGGCGCAAATGGCTGATGCCCGACAGATATGTCAGACGATTCATCACCTGGCTGATACCCGCCTTGGTGCCCATCTTGCCACCGACGAAGTTGCCCGTGGCCAGAGACGACTTCATTCCGATCGTCACGATCGTCGACTTCAGAATCTTGTAAATGTTGCTCGGATTAATGATATCCTCGACCTTGCCGCTCGATTTCCAGAAACCGTTGTGGATCTCCTTCGTGAGGCTCGTTTTCATATCCTTGATGACCTTCGTGCCGAACAGATATCGGAAAAGATTGCCAATCAAGTTGCCAGGGAGCTCCACCTTCTTATTCGGATAGGCGTCACGGTCATCGTGGGGAACTTTGCCCGTAAAGACGTCGAGTACCTTCTTTGCGATGAAGGCGATGTAGCAGGCCTTCTCGAACATCATAGAGGCGCCACCGATGTGGGGCAAGCACTCCTCCGCCAGGACTTCGCGGATGGTTGCAGTGCGGGGCGGCTTGGCCGACTGGAGCGTGTTGGCCGAATACGACTCGCGGCTGCCACCACCTGATCCCAGATTGGCCGCGAGCCATTCGTGGGCCTTCGCCTGCGTGGTGACATCGCCCGCCTCCATCATACACTCCTGGAAGATCATCGCGTACGGTGTATCAAGAGAGCCGCAGATGAGTTCAATGATTTCTGTGTCGGTCTCGATGCCGAGTGCGCGCATCATAATAAAGAGCGGAATCTCAGCCTTGATACGCGGACACGTGACGATGATGCGTTCGGGCGAAATCGCGTTCTTGCCGTGTTGGACAATCTTGACTGACATCGACTTGGGTGCGCCCTCATTGTCGGGACCGATGCTCTTGACGTCGATGACCTCGGATTCCTTGTTACGGACCTTGTTGTTGCGGAAGACGAAGGGCACATTCTCTGACATCCGCTCCTGGCTGATGATGACGCGCTCACCGCCCTGGATGATAAAGTAGCCGCCGATATCCTCGGAGCACTCGCCTAGCTCACGGGGCGTCTTTTCGGGCGTGTCGAAGAGCAGACAGAAATTGCTGCCGACCATCACAGGGATCCGGCCGACTTGGACGTGGGGCAGTGTGCGTCTTGAGACTGTGATTTTGGGTTCGATGCCTGGAATAGGTGACGGTGTCTTCATCGTGTAGGTCGCGATGATATCCGTGTAGACAGGGGCGGCGTACGTCATATTGCGGAGACGGGCGTCATTCGGATACATCGGCGTGATGGCGCCGTTGTTCTCGAAGATGGTCGGTTTGCGGATCTGGACATTGGCGAATTCAACGCAGACTTCTACCTCGCGGGGCGGGGGCGCACCGGGCTCGGCCGCGGCGGCCTGGAGGAGCGGTCCTCCCGGCTTCGTCGTATTCATTGCGGCGGGACCTTCATCGGCTCCCTCTACGCTAACACGGATGGCAGTTCCGGCGGTTCCGGCTGCTGCACGGGTCGTACCCGTCAGATTCAAATCCGGCGAACCAGTGACGCGGACTGGACAGGATCGCAGGATTGATTGTGGTACCTCCACATTCATAAAATGGTTGAAGGAGGAAATCTGATGATAGACAATTTGGCGGCGATCGTGTTGATCGAAATATAATTCAAGTAGGTTTCGGTAGTCTAGGTCCATCGTTGCTGACCCTTTCGTGCCTGTTGACGCCAAGTCAACTTTGGCGATTGTTTCCATTCTCCCTGACCGTATACGGGGGCTCGCTTTAGCCCCTACAATGCTGAAAATTGATTCTGCGTTGTTAAGATGTATGGAATCGCATAGACCGCAAGTGTTCCACTGAACAGAGTTACTGATGCGGGTAGGGTCGCTAGTGCCGACGCGATTAGAGCCGACCCTATCATCATTGAACTATCCGCTACCAGGATACGTCCTTTACCCGCTTCGGCATACGCTTTAAAGACATCGATCATACCGTTGTGGCCTTTGGGGATCGGACTTATAACGGCGACATAAAACAGCAGATCGTGAACTAGCTGAACGCAGAGAAGAAGGGCGATGAATATGGGCAGATTCCAGCCGATCCGCTTTGTCAGGAATGACGAATAAATGTATTGTGCTATGAAGAAGCCTAACACGATGCTGAGAACATCCGCAATGACCGCATTCAGACCGAATTTATTGTACCATATATTAATGTCTTTGCCGAAGAAATCGGGAAAGTAGCGGATCAGAAATAGTACGATCAAATCGACGATTATTACGGATACCAGAATAATTCCGAAATTGGCCGGATTTATTGTGGCGAGCATCTCTATCCATATCAAAGATAAAACACTGTCCGGCAAAAATGGCCGCTACTAATAGATGAATACCAATGCGAATCTGAATGAAAAGGAGGTGGTGATGGAAGTTAAGGAGGGTGGAGCAAAAACACGGAGGCGGAGGCGCAAGGGTGCCGCAGCAACAGGCGCCGTAGAGGCAACGATGGTAACTAAGGCAGAGGCCGCACCTAAGCCGGTTGTTCCCACTCCTGCAGCAACAGGGGTAGTGTCATCTGTAAAGAAGCCCGTGGTTGTTATTGCTCCGCCCAAGAAGAAGGTGCCCAAGGTGATGCTGGTTCCCAAATCCAAGAGTGTGCCTACCGTGAATCTGAAAAAGACCTTCCGCGCTAAACGGATTGCCGTCACGATCAACAATACGGCGAAGACACAGAAACAGCACCGCGGTATCGTTGAAGATGTGGACGCTATGACGGATGATCAGGTGCGCGCGGCGGCTTGCTCTGCCAAACTCAGTCGCCGTGAAACGGTGGGCAAGGCACCCATTACACTTCTACGGCAGATGATAAAAGACTATCAGTTGATGAAGAAGATGCTGAATTAGTTTGGTCATCTCGGCGAACATAATAATGAAGTATCATCGTGTACGCAAGAACTATGACCGCAAGAACTCCGCCAAAAATCAGGTATTCGTAGATAAATATCATTCTCTACGAATAAGAGTGCTACTCTCTTTTTAGATGGTCGGATATATTATAGTCATTATACTCGGTTTGCTCATCGCCATTGCTTGTCTGTACTATTACCGTTAGAGCGGTGTGATATAAATATCCGAAATGATCTAGCAAGCAGCCAACAACTCATTAATCACGAGTCCGTCTAGTTCCTGTATGCTGATCGACTGATATTTGAGAATTACCGTGCTAAAGAACATCCATTCGTAGAGTCCCAGAAAAGCCACTAGTGTTAGATTTTCCAGAATCAGATTTCGCCAGTTAACGTTGTTCTTACAAAGATGGTTCGATACACTCAGTCCCACAAATAGAGTGAATATTCCACCGGTATAAATCCAACTTTTATGCACTAGCGTCTGGTTGAATGCGTTACGATGATTCACTGCGATGCCCTCTGCCGCTGTTGTTTGATTCACGAAAAGAGCGATGAGACCAGCGATTGTTTGTTTATCAGGTGCTGTTAGATTCCTACACGAACTAATAATACCGGATGTGTATCCGTTGATGACGTTGATGAGCGCCTGATCTTCGGATTTGCTGATGAAGTTCCAGAAAAAGATGGTTTCGAACAGACTGATCAGTGAGAGATGGAAACTAAAACGGAGTGCCCAATAATGGAGCAGAGGTAGCCAACTTTCTCTTTTTGGCGATACTGTAAGTGGCGATGGTATCTGTAAGAGCAGCGGCTCCTGGATACTGAATCTAGGAAGATCTATATCATTCTCTGAAAACGATATAGGTCTTGTTTTTGAACTCATATCCACTGCTTCGTTGAATGTGAGCGGCCTTTACGCTCTATTCTTTCTGGTTTGGCGGCTGCCTCCGCTGCTTTTACGTTTGCTTCTCTTCCTTGAGGAAGATGAAGATGATGACGAAGAAGAAAATGTGGTCAGAACACCATAATGGTCCGATGGATTTATTTGAAGACGCCCTGTGGCCGCATCATATCCTCTCAGCTGACTTCGGTCACCTGCGCATTCTGAAATCTTCTCAATGAACCAATCGGTGGCTTCTGGAGTGAGCTCTTCAGATTCTGTTCCGATTAAACGCGACTCCGTTGGTCGTAGTCCTTTGGCTAGGACCGCGTCAAAACGATAATGTTTCTCAATCAATTTCTGATTCCATCGCATCACGTTGTTCGTCGTATCTTCAGTGTAACCTGGATCTTCAGGGTTCACGTGGGGGAACGTATCGACGAATCCGAGTCGCTTGATTTTTCGCAGCATCGCGACTTCTGGCCAATCGGCTCGCGAACCATCCAAGTCGAAATTGAAATCACCGCACAGAACCATTCGGGCTCCGTGATAGTCGCGGACCATAATGTCGTGAATTGTTTCCAAGATATCGAATCGGCAACGGGAATAATGGAGCCATTTTTGCTCCTGACCCGGACTACTGCGACTGCCCGCCTGGCTATACAGATTGAAGACTACCAGATTCGGGAACTCTATGATCATCACCGAATTCTTGTAACCCAGAACGCCTTCGATACCAATCATACGAATGCGACTGGGCTGATATTTGCTCAGACAATAGACTTCCACTTGGCGTCTGCGCTCAGCAGGAGTCGGTGTGCCCGCTGCAGGAAACGGGCGTTCACTCGCATACGGATAGCGGTCGATGAGCGGACCCTCTAGTTCTCCATAGGCGAACTGACTCATCTCTTGCAAAAAACAGAGATCGGCATCGGCCGCCAGGATTGTTCCAACTAGGAGATTCTTGCGGAGACCGAACAGATGTTTATTGACCTCTTTTTTTGCGAGACCCCAGATATTATATGTTAGGAATGAAAATGATGCAGGGACCGGTTCACCGCCTTCATATCTGATATCGTAATCTGTGTTCGCTGTGACGGCTGCTGCGTCCAGATAACAACTGCGCCCCAGATTCGCTTCTGCATAACCGTAGCGGGCTCCTAGTTCAGATGCTCCTGCTCCTGTTCCTGGTACAGAGCGTTTCCGACTGATACGAACCCCACATTCACTCCGTTCTTTTACACACAGACCTCGTTGAAGAGTCTTTTTCTTGCATAGATACGGCGTCTCAGGTGGACACGCCATTATGACACCTCTATTCTATACGGACATAAAGACATCTTCCTAAATATAGAATAATGAGCGCTGGAACCAAAGGAATGTACCGCAAATACCACGAAGTCTGGGCGCGGCACTCGGCGAAATACGGAGCACGCACCGCGCTACTGTATCAAGTTGGCAAATTCTTTGAAATCTACGATACAGAGAATCTGACAACGGGAACCACTAACTGCAATATTCGGGAGATTGCTGAGATCTGTCAGTTGTCGCTGACCCAACATCTGACCGATGATGGTAAATCGCAGACTCTGTTCGGCGGTGTGCCCGAAAGCGCTTTGGCCAAGTACGAAAAAATCCTTGTCCAAGCCGGTTGGACCGTGGTCGTCGTTATTCAGAAGAAAGATAATACCGGCGCCGTTGAAGAACGCGTGGTCGAACATATTTCATCGCCCGGTTGTTATACGGATGGCCCGAAAGAGCGGCGACTGGTTGGCTGCGTTCTTGAGAGTCTGAGTGACGGTCCCGCGGCTCTCCGCAAACTGTACTGGGCCGCGGCCGCTCTGGATGTTGCCACCGGTCGCATCTGGTTCGTGGAAGATGCCGGCAACGGTAATCCGGATCGTCTTCATCAGTTCCTATGTATGCATCCGCCATCCGAACTCGTGATCTGGTCCGATGGTCTTCCTGCTGCCGCGGCCCTAACAGAATCTCTGAAAGCAGCAAGTGATTCGGTTCACGTGAAGTGTCTCGGACCGGCATCCGTTGCCGTCGATGAAGCGATGCTGGGTAAATTCTGGACCGTGAAACTGTTGACCTGGACCGCTAAGGCACCGCAGGCTCGGCGTTGCCTCGCGGCTCTGATGGAGTTCGCCAGTGACCACGTTCCTTCGGCGCTGAAATCACTCGATGAACCGGAGGCGTGGGTGCCCGATGACGAAGTCCGTCTCGGAAACGCGGCACTCGAACAACTCGGACTTCTCAGTATCCAGAAAGAGAAAGAGGGGCTCCTTGGTTTGATGGATAAGTGTCGGTCCGCTGCCGGACGCCGACTTCTGCGATCACGTCTCCTTCGCCCTTTGTCGTGTATAGCAACACTGGAGGCCCGCCTCAACCGGATCGATGAAGTCCGGGCTATGGATCCGGCGACAGTAGAACGTGGTCTTCGATCTATGTATGATGTGTCTCGTATGTGGCGCCAGGTAGAGCTCGGCTCGGCTTCGTTCAAAGATATGTCGTGTCTGCTCCGTTCATACGAGGCCGCGCAGCTCCTCGGATTCTCTGATGCGCCTTTTTTCGCCGCGGTCTTTGGTTGCTGGAATACGGCGGCTACTGTGGAACTTGCCCGTGAAGGGACGGGTGTCCCTACCCAAGTGTTGCCGTTTGTAGCAGGACATCCTTTGTTTTCTGCCGGTCTCGCAATTCTTAAGGAGGCTGAGGCCCTTGTTAAGAGCTGGTCTAGTGACCTCAATCTAGAAGATGCCGAAGGCGGTGGATTTCGTGTTACCGGAACCAAAAAGCGGATCAACGCAGCTTGGACACAGCTCCGTGACGGTGGTGATCAGACCGCTAATATCGTCGCTTTTAAGACAATGGCGGCTCTGGAGACCGCGGGTCTCGAAGCCATTTCGAAACGCCATCGCGACTGGCTACAGATATGGACACCCGTCTGGTCAGCCTTATGGTCGACGGCACTTAAAGAGCTATTGGTCTGGCGCGCATCATCCATTGCTCTGGAGAATTGGTGTGCGGAACTCGATGTTAGTTGGACAGTGGGCGGCATTGCTACGGAATGGTCTTGGAATCGTCCTGTGTTTGTTCCCGGTGCGGTATCCTCTATTGATGTGACGGGACTCCGTCATCCGATCCTGGAGAGACTAACAAAGGTTCCATATGTATCGCATTCACTTGTCTTGGAGCCCGAGTCGAATGTGGGTGTCCTTCTTTACGGAATGAACGCCAGTGGGAAATCGTCACTGATGAAGGCACTCGGCCTATGTGTTCTATTGGCTCAGGCGGGGTTTCCTGTGCCTGCGACGTCGCTGCGCCTGGCGCCCTTCACGGCGATTTTTACGCGTATTCTCAGCAACGATAATCTGTGGGCGGGACTCTCATCGTTTGCAGTGGAGATGACGGAATTCCGCGAGATCTTACAACTTGCCGATGAACGATCACTGGTTCTCGGTGATGAACTCTGTTCGGGTACGGAGTCGCTGTCGGCCACGGCGCTTGTGGCCGCCGGTGTGGAAACGTTGGCGGTGCGTGGGACTAAATTCGTGTTCGCCACTCATCTACACGAGCTGGCGGCCTTGATTCCTGCCTCGGTGAAGACGTTCCATCTTCGTGTTCACTACGATGCCGCCACGGATAAACTTATCTACGATCGGCGCCTGGAAGAGGGCTCCGGTTCTGCATTATACGGTCTCGAAGTCTGTAGGGCTCTCGATCTGCCCGCCGGTTACCTGGATCGCGCCACGTCGATTCGTAAACAGCTCGCGGGTGTCGTTACTCCGCATAGATCGGTCTACTCGGCCGATGCAGTGGTTGATCGTTGCGGGGTCTGTGGGTCTGAGTGTAAAAGCAATGGCCTCGAAGTCCATCACATTCAACACCAAGTCGACGGTGGCGATAATAAAGCCAGTAATCTTGTATGTCTTTGCACTAAGTGCCACGATGATCATCACGGAGGACGCCTCATCATAGAGGGATGGAAAGAGACAGCGACGGGGCGGATTCTTGCTTGGAATAGGCCTTCTGTTGTATCGTCTGAAGGAGAGGCCGACAATGTGAAAGCCTGGGTGGTCGAACAAAAGTCGCGAAAAATCCGTGTTCCTACAATTCAGCGGCTCGCCAAACAGCAGTTCGGTGTTGATCTGACGGTCCAATTCATCAAATCAGTTTAGTATTGTATAGACTCCCAACTTATCATTGTTCCCGTAATAGGATGAGTGACATAGGCGATTTTATTTTTCTGGATTAAGTGGTTAACGTAATTCATATCAACCAATGTAGGGTGTACATACCAATCTTCAAAAGGATTACTACCATTTGCGACATCGTTAAATACACGAACATAACCTCTCTTATTAAAAATAGTCCTCGATAATTCACGAGTATTATAATTATTCGTACGGTATATATCGTGTTCAAACGTTACTGTCGCAAAAGTATAGTTATCGAAAATGTCGGTATCCAACTTTTGTAATGTCTGTATGGTAGACCCATTATACGCCTCTAAATCAATTTGTAAATAATCAATGGAAGATGGAACATTGTTTATTTGGAAAATATTTTTATAGTCAATTTTGGTAGCGTCGTTTATTATATGAATACTATTTGGACGATGTTTATTGTATAGCGGTAAGAAGGTCGGGTCATATTCTACCATTATGCCACTCCAATCATAATTTTTTTCTAAAATATATGTGTTATTAATTTGTATTGGATCATTAGAGCCTATTTCAAGAAAATAACCGGCGCGTTTTTCTTTAAGTATATTTAATACAAATTTATCCTGTTGGGCTTGTCCTCCGTACATATACTCTATATTGTGTATTTTATTCCAACCATCTATTGAAAACATATCGCCAAACCATATTTTGCGTGCCAATTCATATGCCGGATAATATACCGTCGAATAAAATGACAAATACCCTATGATTGCGGAAAAAGAACCGTGTGATAGGATAACGTGCTTACACGTGCTCGCAAATTGGATTGTCTGAATTTCATCGTACTCTATGAGGTGCGCGCGCGGCTGTCCGTTGAGTAGCCGTTTTATAATTGCGTGGTCTTTCGAATCCGATGAAATATATAGATTATCATACGACGGAATACAAGACAGTGCTTTTAGATAATAGTCTACGCTAACATTCCAATTATTCCCATCGCGTACAATATCGTCTAGACGTACATGAATGAACACATCATTGTTGGTATTATAACGGCTACGAAACGGATTGTTCGACTCTATTTTGCCCTTAATCAGATCATTCCGAAAATACTTACAAATATAATTCGAAATTTCCTTTGTTTGAAAGTAACTGTGTACTGATACCACATTGTTCGCGAATATGTCAGAGTTAAGCACGCTGAAATAATTTTCGTCAGTTAATTGTACATTATTCGTATGACTCGTTGTACCTACAAACAGAACAATTCCTAGTCGCTTCATAGCATCATTCCAACCATAAGAAACAAACAGATTGTGCTTTTCGGCAATGAGACTAACAGCTGTATTTCGAAATACCTGATTTCCTAATCTACCAGCTCCTCCAACAGTGGTTGACATCAGAATCTAGATGTGGTGAATTATTTTTTAAGTACGGCTTCTAACTTGGCATCAAGGCGCTTCTCCAGCGCATTCAGATTCGCCATAGTGATCTGTGGACCCTGGAGAACCCGGAGAGCTTCGATTTTGGCGTCTAGAGCATCCAACTCTTCTCGAGTAATTGGGGCCTCAAGGCGCGGAATATTGAGCGAATTCACCCGGTTAAACAGGGCTTCCACAGTCATTTTGAGTTCCTCCAGCTGCGCAGGCACCGACTTGACTTCGTCGATGATTGTCCGCAACTCTTGGATAGCGCGATCCTGTTTGAGCGCACGGTCCATCGCTCCGAGCTGTGTGCTACGACCCGAACCGCCGAGTGCCGAAGTCATCTTCCCTTTGTTATGGGGAAAAGGAAAGCTAACAGCAAATTTGACGCGATTCGAATCGCAGCCGGTAATAGGCAAAATGATTATTCCTGTCCGATGCATGAATTGCGGCAAGCTTCTGGCAGATAAGTGGCTTCATTATCAGAAGCGCCTCCAAGAGCTTCAGGGTGACGGCTACGGAAAGCGTACATACTTCGACGGCTCCGTGGTTCCCAAGACGAAAGAAGCCGAGGTTATGAAGGAACTCGGACTCACCCGATATTGCTGCAAGAAAGTGCTTCTGACACACGTTGACCTGATTCAAAAACTCTGATAATGATTAGAGAGTAATGGAGTCTTTGTTCAATTTCTTTTTGTTGTTAGTCGCAGCCATTGCCGCCGTTACGACATATATGTTTGTACAAAACGTCCCGATAGTGGTGCTTACGTCGGCTGCGGCGATCGCGTTGGCCGCCGGTATCTGGTGGCACTGGACACAGTTTTCGCAGGAGTATCGCACCAGCACTTGGCAGGAACAGCTCCGCAACTATGCGAGCTATGTGTTAGTCTTCGTGGTTATTCTGCTGTCGTATGGATTCTACGTGATGGCATACAGCGGCTCGTCGCTGCAGTCATACGCAACTGCGGCGGCCAATGTTGTCCGGGAAAACGCCTACAAAGTGACATCGACGATCGCCAGTGGAACCACCCGGGCGGCTTCCTCCGCAACGAATGCCCTTACAACGGAGGCGGTTCCTGTAGCACGTAACACGAATAGTAGCCGAAACCGTTCTGCGAATATTCTTATGTAGTAACAGAGTAGATGTCAAGCCGAAAATCGCGTAATTCGGTGCGAAAAACACGGAAGGCGCGGGGTCTCACTGTGGAGACTCTCCACGCTTCGTTCGAGCGGATCGATAAAAAGGTTCACGCGCTCATCGCCAAGGGAGCGACGGATTCGGATTTGGCCTGCTGCCTCCACAAGTCGTGGAAGGAACAGTTCCATATGCCGGTTTCGGAGAGCGCGGTGAAGGCTCTCATTATGCATTATCGCGCTGTCCATTCGGGTCCTGGTGGTAGAAAGACTCGGAAACACAAAAGCCAGAGAAGCCAGAGAAGCCAGAGTGGTGGTATGGCCCCCCTCGACTATATGATGGGGCAGGGACTAACATCCCAGAGCTTCGGTCGCTTCCCCGTTGAGATGGGGACGACACCCAACGTGATCACGGATCTCGATCTGGGTCGGTTCTATGAGAGCAACGCGGGACGCTCGTGCGACACCACGGGTGGACATAATGCGTTGACCCAGCGTGGGGGCAAGGGACGACGAAGGCAAAAAAACCAGAGTGGAGGTGCTGTTTCCCTATGGGATCAGATGATGGCGCCTTCCAACATCGCGAGCACTATCTATAACGGACACGCACCGCATTCGGTTCCCATAAATACATTACAGGGAGTCGCTAACGCAGCAATGGGTGGCGCGCCATTGGCACCTGGTCCCAGCCCTGTGGCTCCTACTGTCCATTTGTCGACGTATATTCCGAAACCCTTCGATGCAACGGGTATTGCCAATTTATCCAATTATGCGTCAATTTATAAGCCCTAAGAGATAGAATACATTGAAAGACTATTGGCTCTCACTCAGGTTAAAGAGGGAGCCAATTTTCATCGTAACCAGTAGTGATGGAAGCAAAAGGGCTAGGATCTGAGTCGCTGTCAGGAGAAGGCCTGGCGTTCTTGGATAAATACTTCCGCGAAAACGATTTCGCACTAACCCGGCATCACATTGACAGCTATGAGCATTGTGTGTTTAATGAGATCCCCACCATTATTCAGAGTACGAATCCCCTTGTATTCCTCAAAGAGCCTCTTGATAAGGATAAATCCGTATTCGCATATCGTGTGGAAATCTTTATAGGTGGCTCTGGTTCTTCTGGTTCTGATGGACTAACAATCTCGTCGCCCGTGGTCACATTAGATAGCGGTGAGACCGTGCGTCGTCTCTTTCCCAATGAGGCGCGTCTCCGTAATATGACGTACGCCGCCCAGATAAACGCCGATATTCTCGTACGGATCACGTTTACTCGGCCTAACGATGGTGCGGGTGGTGGCTTCACCAGCGACGTTAAGGAAATGCCACTGATTCGCGCCTTTCCGCTATTCCGTCTGCCGATTCTGCTGCGGTCCAAACTCTGTCCGACGTCGGTTCCCGACCCCGTTCTGCTCGAAGAGATGGGCGAATGCCGCAACGACTACGGTGGATATTTCATCATCGGCGGCTCAGAGAAAGTGCTCATTACACGGGGCGAACAGGCGTTCAACTCCCTCTACGTTGAAAAGAAAGCCAATACCGATGATGCCGTTGCTGCCTACGCATCCGTCGTGTCACTCCATCCCGAGACCAAACAGACCCGACGCGTAGCTCTGTATCTGACACGTGTTCGTTACAATGATGAGAAGAAAGGCGCCCGCGGTGGTGAAATCCGCGTGGCCGTGCCGATGATTCGCGGAGCGTTTCCACTCTTTATTTTGTTCCGCGCTCTCGGCTACGAATCCGATGAAGAGATCGTACGGATGATTTTTCCGGATGCAACCGATCCGCTCCAGACCGATCTCATTCCTTCGATCGAGGATGCCTATCCGATCTACAATCGCTACACGGCCATCAAGTACATTATGACGTTGACCAAGGGCTTCACGGAGGCCCACGTCCTCGATATTCTCCAGAATCTGATGTTGCCCCACGTGCCCGAAGAGGCACGCGGACAGTATCTCGCGGAAATGGCGCGGGCGGCCGTCCAGGCCAACGCGGGCCAGCGACCCAAAACGGATCGCGACGATATGCGGAATCAGCGGTTCCTGCCCACTGGAACCCTCCTTCGTGAACTCTTCAACGGCTGCTGGAAAGACTGGCGTGCTGCAGTAACCCTCACGATTGATCGCACATACCGCTCTAACGAACAGTTGTACGTTGGTGATGCGTTGTTCGATCTGTTCGGCGACTCGAATCGGATGGCAATGTTCCAGCCGGAACTGCTGAATAAGGCTATTATGCGCGGATTCCGCGGGAAATGGGGTACCAATGAGCGCAATGAAAAGACCGGTGTCATTCAGCCCCTGGCCCGCATCTCATATCTCGATGCGATGTCCCACGTACGCCGTGTGGTGTCCGACTTCGACACGGGCTCGAAAGTGACGGGGCCGCGCAAACTCCACACGAGCCAGATCGGCTACTTCTGCACCTCCGAGACGCCCACGGGTGCTCACATCGGTGCCACGAAGAATATGTCGATGATGACACAGTTTTCGTTTGGTGCTCCGACCCGACCGGTGTATGACTGGATGCGGATCAAAGGCGGACTGATTCCCGTGGGCGAGACCACTGCGGCCATCCGTATGGCAGCGGCGGTCGTACAGATAAACGGCGGCACGGTGGGATTCACGATGGATCCTATGGGACTTACACGCGTGCTACGACTATTGAAATGGACGGCGTGTATGTCGCCCACGGCTTCCGTATCCTTTAATACGACGGATCGCACTGTGCGGATTCTGTTGGATGAGGGCCGACCCATTCGGCCGCTCTGGCATCTTAATGCTGAAGGAGAGGCCTTCCTGCGCCGCTTACCGGAACTCCTCGAGATGCCTTGGTCGTCCCTCGTGTTCGGTACGTTCCCCGCCACTGCCGGCGCCAAGTTGAGATCTGTTCGTTTCCTCGATCCTCTCGCAGAGAATCCCGTGGCCACGTTCGCTGACTATGAAGCAGAGCTCGGTGGCGTCGCCGGTTTCATCGAATACTGTGATCCCGTAGAGATGAATGAGGCGTACATCTCCTGGTGGGGTGCCGACTTGACGCCCGATCACACACACGCGGAAATCCATCCCAGTACTCTGACGGGTCTTATGGGCTCTATGATTCCGTATTCGAATCACAACCAGTCACCGCGCAACCAGCTGTCGTGTTCTCAGAGCAAACAGGGTATCGGAACAATGGCGACGAATCTGGGGAATCGCTACGACACATATTCGCATCAGCTGTGTTATGGAGAGGCACCCATTTGCCAGACTTTTATGTACGAGACAGTGGGTGGCGGACAGATGCCCTACGGATTTAATTGTGTGATCGCGGCGACTTCAGAGAGCGGTTACAATCAGGACGATGGTCTCATCATTAATCGGGATTCGGTCGCCCGTGGAATGTTCCAGAGTCTGGCCTTCCGCTCCTACGATTGTGAGGAGGAGGTCGATGGACATACAAAGGTCCATAGTCACGTGGCGAATCCGGGAGCGGTGCCCTCGTGGACCTCGCTCAAACCGGGTCTCGACTACTCGAAGCTCGATGAGCGGGGCGTGATCCGCGTCGGAACCGTGGTCGATGACCACACTGTGCTCGTAGGACGCTATATGGTTCTGCCGGACACAAATGAGATCAAGGACGCCTCTGTCACACCGGGTCTCTTCACACAGGGCCGCGTGGATTCGGTGGTGGTGCTCCATCAGAATGCCGATGCAGGTACGGGACAAAGTCGTCTGCTCGTCAAGGTCCGGATCATTGAGATGCGGATTCCCCAGATCGGTGACAAGTTCTCGTCGCGTCACGGACAGAAAGGTACGATCGGAATGTTCGTTCCAGCAGCGGATCTGCCACGGACAGCGGAGGGTCTCGTGCCGGATGTGATGGTGAATCCGGGTGGTCTCATTTCGCGTATGACGGTGGCGCAGCTCGTGGAGATGGTGGCGGGGCGACTGGGAGCGGAGGTCTCGGCCAAGATGAACGCAACAACGTTCTGTAACGGTGGTGACTTTGTTCGTCAACTCGGCGATGTGTTGGAGGCGGTAGGTGCTTCTCGCGCGGGAGATAATGTGCTCTATTCGGGAATCACTGGCGCCCAAATTCGGACTGACATATTTATGTGTCCGTTGTACTTTATGCGTCTCAAGCATCTGACGGATGATAAGGTAAACGCGCGCGGAGTCGGTAAACGGGAGATTCGCACGCATCAGCCGACGGGTGGACGTGGTAATGAGGGTGGTCTGCGCATTGGTGAGATGGAACGTGATTCGTTGATTGCGCATTGTGCGACTTTGTTCTTACAGGAATCGATGATGAAACGTGGTGATGGGACTACGTTCTGGGTCTGTAATGGCTGTGGTCGGATTCCGATTTATAATGAATCGGAGGGACTATTTGTATGCCCTACGTGTGATGGCCCTCTTGTGTTTAATGGAATCACGGCGGAGACGCTTACGCTGCAGTTGCCGACGATGCAGAGCCGTGCCACGTTTTCGCGAGTGGCGATGCCGTACACACTCAAATTACTCGATCAGGAGATTACTGGGATTTCGAACACGGGATTCAGAATTGTTACGGAATCATCGATTGCGCGACTGCGGGAGACGGGATGGGCCTGGCCAGAGGTCGATGTGGAATTCAAGGCGGATGAACGGGCGGTCGAAGCAGAGGCTGTTAATCCTGAGGCTTTGGCGGCGGCTGGACAAATCGGTGACAAACCAAAACGCAAGAAGAGTGAGGCCTCGGCCTCTGCTCTTGTTTCTGAAGGAGCGGGTGATGCCGAATCAGTGGCCGATGCAATGGCCATCCGATTTTCGAACAAGCTCGTCAATGAATATAGTGTGTTCGGCACCTTCGCACCGACTCCGTTCCGCGTGACGGGACCGCAGATTCCTGGCGTCGATGGAACCGTTTATCCGGAAATTGGTCTGGCCGCCAATGGATCGATTGATGCCGGCCAACAGACGTGGCCGACGGTCGAACATTACTATCAGGCGATGAAGTTCCCGCTGGATGCGGCTTGGCAGGAGGAGATTCGACGGGCGGCGACGCCGGTAAAAGCCAGACAGCTGGGTGGATCTCCAGGACATCCGGCGCGAGGTGATTGGGAGAAGATTAAGGAACAGGTTATGAAAACTGCGCTTCTGGCAAAATTCCGCCAGAATCCGGCATTGCTTGATCTGCTAAAAGGAACGGGTGAGCGTCGTCTTGTAGAGGCATCGACCGCGGATAATTTCTGGGGAGTGGGGAAGGGTAAGGGACTCAATCGTCTTGGCGCGCTACTAACAGAAGTTCGTGCGGAACTCAAGGCGGAGCGACCTGATAAAACGATGTTGGCACCGGTTGCTGAGTCTGGCTCTGGCTCTGGATCTTCTGATTCTTCTTCTGGCTCCTCTGGCTCTTCTTCTTCTGGCTCTGGCTCTTCTGGCTCCTCTGGCTCCTCTGGCTCTTCTGGCTCTGGCTCTTCTGGCTCTACAGAATCGACTGACCCAAGTCCGGAAGAGATTTCTGGAGAAGCAGAAGAAGCAGCGGCTGACGCAGAGACAACCGTCGCTAAACAAGTAGGAGGATCTGGCTCTTCTGGCTCTGGAGGAAATGGTGTCTATCTTTTCATTAATTCCTCTCCTGCAGGAGGTATCGAACAAAGAGCAAGACGGGCACGGGCACGGGCACACGGTCCGGCAAGAAGTCTTAGCTGGGAAGGTATGGAATCTGTAAGTCAGAGTGGTGGCGGTGGTGGTGAATCAGAGCAACTTACAACAGATACTGGCCAAAATACTGAAGTTAAGGTTGAGAAACTTGGATCGTGAGCGGAGCGAACCTCGTGATCGTGAGCGGAGCGAACCTCGTGATCGTGAGCGGAGCGAACCTCGTAATCCTGAACGAAGTGAAACCAAAACTTGACCATCTATTGTACTGCCTCAGTAGAAGTAGTACGATGGATTCAGCAACTACAACCATAGAGCCAAGTATCGCCGATATTCTTATCCGCAGCCGTCAGACAGTTCTCGATATTCTGGAGGAGCGCGGCTATGATCCGCTACCCTATCGCAATATCGCTCCCGAACAGATCCTGACTCTCTCTGAGGGAAATGCCCGGGCTCTCAATATCCTCCTCAAAAAGAAGACCGATTCAGCCGCTCCCTGTGAGCGCGCTGCCGTGATCTATGTCCTTCAGGATCGTATTCGTCTTCGTCTGAGCACCTTCACGCGCGATATGTACGAAGACGGCGAACTCACCAAAGCCGATGACGTCATCGTGTTAGTCAACGAGCCCTGGCACGAGATCTTCGACAAGACTTCTCTGCAGATGTGGCAGGCACAGAAAGCCCGTGTAACATTCTTCCATATCAAACAGGTCGTCGTACATCCGGGAAAGCACGTCCTAGTGCCACCGCATCGGAAACTCAATGCCGAAGAAGCAAAGGGCGAAATGACACGGTGGAGCGTCACTCAGAAATCCCAGTTTCCGCTCATTAAACACAGCGACGTACAGGCGAAGCTGCTGGGACTCGTGCCCGGCGATGTCGTGGAAATCCTGCGCCCGTCGCCCACATCGGGCGTCGCACGTGTGTTGCGAATTTGCGCGGCATAGATAGGGGAGAATGCCGTGGACAGTCGAAGATCAAAAGAGAGCCGAACAGAAAAATACGGCGTTTCAACAGGAATTCAATACACGCCTCAACGGATGGAAAGACGCAATGGCTGCCGGTGCGCCAGGTCAAGGTCAAGCCGCGGTCGAAGATACGCTGACGCGATGGCGCGCGCATATGCAGAGTCTCCAGAGTTCATCCGAATCACTTGTGGGAAATGAATCGCTCATTGACACGGTTAGTGTTTTGGCTACGCAGGTGGCGGACGAACAAGCCGTGCTGACGAAACTCCGTTCAGAATCGGGGACACGTGCCAATCAGGCGGACACTGTGAATCCGAAAATCAAAGGAATACCGGCGACGAACATCCTCGGCCTCAATCGCGTATTCAGGAGCTCGACCCGACTGGCCCTCCTCATTGCCAGCATCATCTTCGGTGTTCTTGCAGCGGTGGCTCTTGGTTATTTTGTATATGCCTCTGGTGTTGTTCCCTATGTCGGTAATGGATTCCAATCATCCCCAATGAGTGGAGGGAGTAGATCCAAATAACTTTGGCACTACACGATAGAGAATGGGTAATTTACCGTCATCCAATGCAGTGGGGGCCAATCGACCGCCGCCGGTGCCGGTTGTAACAATTCCGATACAAAGGGTGCCGACCCGTGATGGTGCTTCCGGCCTTCATTATTCCGGTCGTCTGTATGCAAATGAGTTCAACGCAACGTCAATGGAAACATGTGAAGGGAGCGTATCGCCCGATAAAATCAATGATGTTATGCCGAAAAGCATCAGTACGGCGACTATGGCTATTGACCCGAATACGAAGCGGATCGATGCAGGACAACTCGGCAACTACGTGAAGACACTCGAGGCGCAGGGGCTCGTCCCCGGTATTAAACCGAATTTCGATCAACAGATGACCGTCGATAAAGGATTTTATTCATCGATACAGGCCGAATTCTGTTTCTATCAGCTGCGCTACGTGGCCGCACTCAAACAGTTCCTGGCACTGGTGGCCGCACCCCAGGGCGCCGATACGTCGGCCATCTTGAATTCCACGGTGAACCTCAATAAGCGTCTCAATTCGCTCCTCGAAATTATGAATTACGTGGCGAACAGTCGTGCCAAGACCGTGGATGCGCGGGCACCCAAGATCATAGAAGCAAATACGAAACTCCAGGAGAAAATCGCCCAGCTGAATGCCCAGAAGGAATTCCTCCAGACCAGCGATGTTCGTATCCGGACACAGGAAGAGATGATGCGTTATTCGGCCGAAAAGAGCCGCGCTATGAACATCCAGATTATGTTCTTCGTCGCGTTGAATGTCGTGGCACTCGGAACAATCATCACGGTCTATAAGACTCTTAAGCCTTCCGTATAAATTACCCTACAAGATTAGATGGCGGACTATATTTCTAAAGATATTGTTGATCTTCAGGACCTCGAAAAGGTACAGTTCCTGCAGAGCTTACAAGCGGATCCGGCCAAGTACGCGGCCTACGTGGGCGAAAAAACCGATCGTATAATGTCCGAAACAGTGGATACCAAGCGGGCATCGTTCGCCAAGATGTCGGCGGATATGGCACGGATGATGGATATGGATCACAACAGCATTGCGGCTTTGACCCGTACCAATGAGCTCATTGAGACAGAGGATATGATTATTACGGAACAGGAGATCCAGAAGAATTCGCGTATTTACAACAAAGATCTAACCCGGCGTCAGGTGGAGATCAACAACTGGTACTATGAGAATAAACGGGAAACGCTGTTTCTGCTACAGTTCGTACTGCTCGTTGTTCTGTCGGTGGTCGTTGTTCTATACGTCGCCCACGTGGGTTGGATGACCCAGCAGGCCGCCGATTACGTGATGGGATTCATCATCGTTGTGGGTGCCGGTCTCTGGATATACCGGTGGTACTATACCAACTACATCCGCGATCCGCGCTACTGGAACTCTCGGAAGTTCAACGATGGCAAATTCCAGCTCAGTGGACAGATCTGTATTGGCACGGATGTTGGATCTGGTTCTACTGCCCCTGCTCCTGTAGGCCCTGTCGCACCGACCTGTCCCAGTGGAAGCTCCTTTATGAGAGGCAGCGGCTCGTGTTTTAACACAACTACCAAAACAATAACTCCGCCAATATGTCCTTCAGGAACAACATTTTCTAATCCAGCAGGTATGTGTGTGTAGAAAACTCAAACACCCAATTTCACTGAATAGTTTAGCACCTAAATTATTCACGGAAAGTAAGGAATGGCGGATTGTAAGGTCAATTCTGTTACATTTAATCAGACAAAGTCCGATCTGCAGACAGCACAGGAAAAGGTCCGCGAAAGCAAGGGCGCATATATGTCCTGTTTGCTCGATAAAGATAAGAAGGCATATTCCGCAATAGCAATGACTGAGGCGAAACCCGATATGGATCGGATGACCGCCGAAGCACGAACAATCGATACAATGAGTCAGTTTATGCTTAAACAGCTCGGTCGTGAGACCGGTACGAATAAATCCCTCGGAGTTCTTGCGGATCTCGCGAAAGAAACATCGGTTAAACTCGAGTCCGAAATAGACGATCTCAAATCTAGTATCCGACTGGAGAGGCGGCGTTTCTTGGATGCGAGTCCTTCGGTCTCACCAGCGGTCGGTGGTCTCTACTTTACGCAGGAGCCCGATAATCGCGCAATCATCATTTTCATCGCCTGTTTCGGTTCCTTTCTTTTAATAGCGGGACTCCTTGTGATCTACGGATATATTCCCGTCGATCAGTTTGGAAATTCCACTTTCACCCAGAGATTGATTGTTGTTGGGGCATTCTGGCTCGCGGCCGTGTATTACACATATATCGGTTTTTTTACGTTTACATAGGGTAGAAGAATGAGTTTCGCAAGTGATATCACGGACGCACTCCAGTTGCCGTCGCCGTGTTCGTGTGCGGTACACACGCCGACCTACAATACAACACGTACGGATCGCTATTCGTATGAAAAACGCTATCGTATTGAACGTGCTTGTTTGGCTTCGCAGACAAACACATACCAGTTGTCCAAAATCTGCATCAATAATACGAGCTCTACAGGGTATGCTGTCGGCAACTACATACAGGTGGCCTACGGTACGCCGTCACTACTCTTGTATATTAAGACTGTTAATGGAAGTGGCGGTATCACCGGCATCACTGTCGTGAATAGTCCAACATATGATAGCCTACCTAACCAAAATATAAGTCCGACAACACTGAGTGGAAGCGGGCGGGGTGCGGTGTTAAATATTGTTGTGACTGCGAATAGGAATAACTGCTGCAGCTGCGCTACAGAAATGAACGAATCAGGATGTACGGGGGCGAACATCACCGTTATTACATTTTAGTTGGGGTCAGAGAGACCGTGTTGCCCGAGATGTCTTCTTCGTCCTCGAGTGCCAGACGCACACCTGCATACACCTTGCCCGCTGCATCCACCGGTTTACCGTAGAGCTCCGTCATTTTTTGTAGAATGGCGGAAGTCTGCAGAACCTTGCGCCCCGGATTGTACTTCGTCCACTCCTTGAACCGCTGGAGGATATCGCGCGTCTTGATCTCCGCGCCGATCTCACGGACCAGACAGTCCTGTGCGAAGGACGCGAAGGCGTCGTTCTCCTCCTTGTACTTCGTAGAGGCCGCCGTGACCTGCGCGGGCTCCTTCAGACCCGTGCGGAGATACCGGGTCTCGTAGTAGTGGACCAGCAGAGCGGCGAAGTAGGGACGCCAGCGGGCGATCTTGCCGTCGAGCATCAGATCCTTGTGATACACGTGGTTCAGCGGATCCGTGGGCTTGTCGTGATCCACGAACTTCGCCACGTGCGGAATCACACGGAGTCGGCGCCAGGTGCCACCGTCCGTGCTTGAGACCGGCGGCAGATCGTTACACAGCATAAAGATCTTCGCCATAATCACGAACTGGTCCTGGTCCTGGAAGAGCGCACGGGCCTTCACCGTGTCCTCGCCCGAGAGCTGCTTCATCGATGCCGTGTTGATCTTCTCTCCCTCGTCTGGCTCCGACATACTCACGAAACGCTTACACTTGAGAACGACGAGATCCGGATTGGCCGCGCCGGAATCGGGGCGCTTCCGCGTCAGCGCCGTCGTGCCGATCGTCTCCTGGTACTCGCCGAAAGTCTTGCTCATCAGCTCCACGATCTTCGACTTGCCGTTGGAACCGACACCCGTCATAATGTAGAACTTTTGTTCACGATTGGCGCCCTCCAGACAGCTGGAGAACAGCGTTAGCGCATACTCGCGGAGCACCGGATCGGGATAGATCTTCTTGAAGAAGTCCGCGATCTCGAGTTGTTCGGGAGCCGCGGGATCGTAGGGAATATAGGGAATAGAGTCCAGGCCGACCATACCGCGACCCATCTGGAATGAGACACAGTCGTCGGGGCGTCCGGGACGGAACAGTACGTGCTCCTGACCGTCTGCACCGATGTTACGTAGATCTAGAATGCCGTTGCTGAATCCGACAATGGCCGGATTTTGATTCATATGCTGGAGGAACTCCTCATCGTAGAACTTCTCCGCGGCCTCCTTCATCACCTGGTCCTTGAATGTAGAGTTCTGGAGCTGGGCCTCCACCTTGAGAAGCTTCTTGCGCTTCTCCTGCTGACGCTCTTTTTCACTTGCGTCTGTTGTATCCCGCTCACGCTGACCAGCCTTTTCATCTGCTAGCATAAACGTGTTACGGACCTCGTTGCTCAGACGCTCACGGAGTCGCATACCCGTCTTCAGTGAGCGCCACGTGTGCGAATCCGGCGGAAACTGATACCAGTCCATCGAGGAAGCAGAGGCGCCTTTACGGGGCGGCGTACACCGGAACTCGTTGCGATACATCGAGACAATGAGCTCCGCCACGCTCACGTGCGTGCCCGAATCGTTGAGATACGCTAGATCCGTGTTCGACTCCTTCATAATCATACGGTAGGCGGCGGGCGAATCCTCCTTCGCCCAGTGGTTCAGTGTGCCCATCATCAGCGGAACACATCCGCGCTGGAGTGCTGCTGAAGTCGCTGGCAACGTGCTCCATTTGTCGGTGTAGATCTTGTCAGGTGTCCCAGGTGCTACACGACGACTGAACTCTGTCCAGACCTTGAGGGACTCTTCAGTGGGCGCAATATTGTGAAGAAGCAGACCCAGGGACAGCCAGTCGGCATAGGCCTTGGCCCGCTTCGTGGGATTCAGACATTCGCGAACAAGCTTGTATGCCAGGGCGATGTCGGCTGTAGAGGGCGGCGCACGGACTGACAGACCACTGATCTGGACCATTTCGTCGGCCGCTGCGGCCGCGGATTGTGGTGCGGGTGCGGAGTCCAAGCTCAACGGCGGTGGGGCCTCTGTCGTTGGCTTCAGACCGAAGATACCAGGCGACTTGGTCGGCTTCACCCAGGATGCGCCCTTGCCCCATCGCAGCAGAAGCTGTGTCCACTCTGCGTCTTTCTCTGCGCAACCAGGGCGCGACACCAGCTTCGTGCGAATATCGTGTCCGTACTGAAGACTCTGGAGCTTGATGAGATCCAGCGGTGTCCACTGATCCAGCGACTCTTCTTCCAGATCATCGGCGGTCAGCTCCTCCGTATATTCGACGGGAATCGTCGCGCTGTAGACCTGTTCGACCTTGTACCAGGCCTTGTCTGGCTTCGAGGCACCATACAAGAACCAGTTGTTCCGTGCGATGACGGAGATATCTAGACAGTCTTGGGCGCCGTTGGTCATTCCGGTTTCGCCGAAGATGCGCTCAATCGCTCCAGTCTGAAGGAGATAGCCGCGGATCGCATACTGGACCTCGGGTGCCGTTGTCAGCGTGGGACAGACGATATGGGCACCGTCTTTATGATTTTCACTCGAACCCTCGGGAGCCGGCTTGAGGGCCACGAAGAACTGGAGCTGCTGGGCCGTGCCATCCTCGTCCTTCGGCGCCTCGAAGAAGCGGGCAAAGGCGTCGGCGTAGGCGGCAACGAAGGCGCGGAGCTGCTCGATCGTGAATCGGCGGCGCAGAGGCCCGCCCGCGGCATATCGGAAATCAAGATCGATTAGGATGGGACTCTGTGCTTTGTGCTTTTCCACGAGCGAATGCGCCTTGCCTCGGACAAACACGTGATCGTGCGCCAGCTGTAAGAACGCCTCGTACTCCTCGTCGGGAATCTTGTATTTGCCGATCCAGCCGTTCGGCCCTGTGCCAAGACCGGTGATATTCCAATCAGCGGTCTGAATGCGCTTTGTGTCCATATAGGACCGTAAAGAAGGAGTAGTCATATCTACTGTGTGGTTTGGTTTGCTGTTTGGGTTGCGGGGTCAACTTTGGCCGGCTGTTTCAGAGAGACTAATATTTAACGAATGCCTCGGAGTTCATCAGATTCGTGCTGATGAGACCACTGGGTCCGACTTGAATCGTTCCGGCATAGTGTTTAGATGTCAGTGTGCCTTCTACAATCATAAGTTCGTCTTCTCCAACAGGCGGTCTCTGTGTCTTTAGCCATTTGGGATACACTGTGCCTCCTGCCTCTGTGGCGCCCGTCGCGGTAAAGACATATTTGACATCGAAATCCTTCGGTGATCGGGGCCACTTATCTAACATTGATCCCCGCTCATAAACAGTGACCGGTTTGCCGATATGTTTGGCTAGATAGACCGCGGTCAGAGGCGCATAACCGAACATTGCGGCGGATCGAAGAGGAATCCATCGCTGAGAGCCACCTACCCGCTTCGCGACCCATCGCTGTTTATCGTTGCCCCATTCCATAGCACCTTCCGATACACTCGTTGCGGATATTGTTGGTCCTTTACGCTGGCTTTTCTGGTTTCTGTTTTTCTTGGTCTTTCCAAATATATTGAAAAACATCCTTCTATAATAGTGGGAGATAATGCCAGGATATCATATCTTTTCAGACTGTTGTAATACACCGTCGGACCGCCCATATGTGTATTCGGTTGATATGATGATGGCGTATGTCAATCTCTTCAAACATCCGGTTGTGAAAATTGATATTGCAGAGCTTCTGCCACAGCTAATATTGATACGATGGAACAACTCGGTACTTCTGGATGTTCTTAAGAATCTCGACAAAAATCAGACACACTATAAACGAATTATGGATGCGGACTTATCGTATCCGATTTTTGTACGTGAGGATAATGATTTGATTGATGGTGCTCATCGTCTTTGTAAGGCCATCTTGACCGGTAAGAAAACAATCAATGCCTATGTCTTTAATAAATCCTTGATGAAGAAATTTGTCATACACGAAGGATTTACGGCGGATCATAAAGTGGATAACGCGGCTGCAGGCGAAAAAGAATTTTATGAAGTTCTAATGCTGTTTCACAAGCGATTTTGTAATTAGACTCAAACATATGTGGGCTTTCCCGTCTGGCGGCACCAAGGGCACTTTCCGGGCTCCTTCTTGAAGGACTCTTCAATGGCGAACTGCATAAACAGATGGCCACAGGGCATCACTGCCGCGTTTCCTACACTGAAATCCTCCATCGTCACGGGACACTGTTCCTTGCGGAGAACTGCTAGATCGAACAGTTGCTTCGCGACGAATGGACACAGCGTATTATACAAGTATCTATGGGGCTTTGTCTTTGTCTGAATCTGCGCTACAGCGGCTGCGTGGGCGGCCGCAACAGGTGTCGCCGGAGCCGGTGATATATAGTTGGTTGCTGGGACTGGAGGAGCTGGAGGAGCCAGAGGAACAGAAACCAGAGGAACAGGTGGAGAAACAGGTGCCAGTGTAGTTATCGCAACGGGATTCATCTTGAGATCCCAACCGAATACTGCATACGGCTCAGAGATCGACACCACTGTGATCGTCTCGTTGGTGGGCGACCTTGCGATAATATCCTTGTGAATGTTGAAACGTTTTCCCACAACAACATTGTTTTTATTGCGGACTGCGTGTTGTCCAAACGGAGTTCCTTCGGAGCGGCCCGCCGGTTTGGTAATCGTATATAAGTTCTCCTGACCCGCCGGTATCCCGACAGGCGTAAATGTTAGGCCTGGTTCGCTGCCATCACTGGCAGGAATTACATTCATAAGAATAAGATCATTCTTACTCTTACGGATATACAGAAAGACTTGTGATGGAATCTTGGGCATCGTACATTACGTTCTTAGGGTGAAAACCCTGTCAAATTTATGGCCCAGGGCTAAAAGCTGATGTTATCTACACGTAGTGACATAAGTTTCGAACGCATTTGATCTTCAAATAAATGCTGTTTTATTTTAACAATATTGTTATACATACAGGATAATTCCCATATTCTATTATCACACGGTCGCTCATAATAACCATATCCATCGCCGGCATAATCGATATCAAATTGCAGAGCTTTCAACTTCTTTTTAAGTTTTGTATGCATCGGAGTACCCTCATCATACTCATTATCCCACAATGCTCCAATAATCGCATCTTCTTTTAAGAAGACTTTTGTCTTATCGTTTCTTAAATCTTCCACCGTAAACGCATCCTTTTTCTCTAATCGGAATGTTCCATAGCCACAATATCGTTTCGCTATTTTGCCCCTGCAAGATTTTGCCAGTTGTGCCCGTTTCGTATTCCGTACTTTTGCTGTATTTTTATTCTTACGCGTTGCCATCCTCTAACTAATGATTGTATATTCCAAGATAACACCATTAACCTTCTTGTTCGGATCCACCGCAAGTTGATCCAACTTTCCAACCAAAAGTGGCGCCTTGAAATATTTCTTGTAATAAGAAAGATCCAGATCCTTCCAGCGTTTATCGTTTTTGGGATCGCAAGTATGCAAAAGTAAGTCGCTCAACATCGTTTTCACCTGTTCTCTGGTGTAAGAAACCAAGGAATGCTTGTATTCATATTGGAATCCCTGCGATAAGAAATATTTGGCGCCTCCTTTAACTAACACAAAATCGTGCGAATCATAGACGTTATTTCGGGGAAGAGATTCAACGAACGATTTATTTCTATAGGAATGAGTGAGTTCTACAATATTTCCGGCATCCAGTCTGGCTATCACTGAATCTATTTGATCTTCTGTTAGTTCCTTGAATCCCTTAAATTGTTTGACGTGTTCCGGCACTTTTTTGCCCAGAGCCTCTATGGTAAATAGGGCGTGCATCGAACAAGAACCGGTTCTGGGATCCCAGTCATCATCGGCCGGCAGCTTGAACGGATCTTCTCCGAAATAAAACGTTTTATCGAGATATGTGTCATAGTTTTTGACAGTTAATTTAGAACGAATAAATTGTTCCGACAGCACTTTATTCTTTCTAGTCTTCGCCATCTTCCCTCTTTTAGGGGAAGATAATATAACAGGTATAAAAGTTGACAAATGTGTGTGCTAAAACCAGCACAAGTACGATGTCAATCTCTGCTCTGGCAATACGACGTATAACTATCGACATAAAGCGTGTTTCGGAACTCACGGATTCGGGTCTTTTCTGGCTCAGCGATGAGAACGATATCACGCACGGCTGGGCCATTATCTGCGGCTGTGAGGGAACACCGTATCACGGCGCCCCCTTCTGTTTCGATGTCCGCTTTCCTGACAATTATCCCTTTGAGCCGCCGAAGTTCGATTATCTCACGAACGACGGACGGACGCGATTCAATCCCAATCTGTACAAGAACGGAAAAGTATGTCTGTCACTGTTGAATACCTGGAGCGGCGAACAATGGTCTGGCGTACAGAGTTTGATGTCCGTACTCCAGAGCATCCAGACGGCGGTGCTCAATGAGAAGCCGCTGATGAATGAGCCGGCGCATCCTGCTTCCGCTGATCCGCGCCATCCCGATATGGTGGTGTACAATAATATGGTCTTTCACGCCACGCTGGAGACGGCGATTCTGGGACAGCTGGCGTCAATGCCGGTGTATCTGATTCCATTTCACGATGCCGTGCGTGTCTGGATTATGAAGGCACGGGACCCCCTGGTCAAAAAGGCGCGGGAACTCGCGGCGGAACTCGATGGGAAAGTGGGACACGTTGCGCTGTATACGATGACGACCAAGTTTAAATTCGCGGAACTCGCCGATCGGCTCGCGGCGCTCTGAATTCAGAGCCCACTCGCAGTCGCAGCTCTCTGAATTTAGAGCCACTCGCAGATTCAGAGTGCGATGACCCTATATTTGTTAGATCCCGTATTGTATCGCGTGCTAAAGTGCCACGTCTGCCCATTGTATATCAGAATAATATTCGGTTCGTAGCAGACATTGGTCTGCATATACGAATGAAGAAGGCGTTTGAACGTCTCCTTAGCCGGCGTGTTTTTGGCCGACCAGTCCGAGATCGCGTCCCACATATCCGTGAATCCACCGGTATCAATGTCGTAGTGCTTCGTTGTCAGCGGAAACACGTAGTTCTCGGGAAATGTCGTCGTGCCCACTTCTGTTAGTTGTCCTTTACAATTACAAGAACCCATCGTATTACTGGTCCAGGGACCACTGTTGCTGTGTCAAATTTTTGCCTAATCAATACGGTAGAGGATGTCTTATAAGAAAGGTAAGACACGGAAATCACCTGCACTGCGGAAGACTATTAAAGAGAAAGAGGTATATCTGGATGTGACGTATACATTAGCACCGGACTGGGTAGAAGAGACAATAGATTATGACCTACCATCCGGATGGTATTATCTTGATCTCTGGCCCGACCTTGATTTTAAGATGACAGATATGTTTATGGGGAAAAAGTCTGCTCTGCCGAAGATGCGAAAATATCTTGAAGCGTATTTTGCGGATCTCAAAAAGAAAGGTGTTGTTACGCACTTCGCCATTCGGACGCCAAAGTCGAAGTCAAAGCCATAATGAGACATATACAACAGAAATACTGAATATGAAATAATGTGTTTGACCGATGTAGAATGTCTACAAAATCAATCGCACTCACAAAAAAACAAGAGTTTATGGATGCCATCGGTGTAGGGAAACTTGGCAAAGTGAAGCGTCTAGTTGAAGAAGAGGGTATGAGTCCAAACAATATGGTCAACAAATACGTCACACCTCTTATGTTAGCGGCCGGTTACGGCCACACCAACCTTGTTAAATATCTTATTAAGGCTGGAGCAAATCCCGGATTCAAGATAAGCAGCGGACTGACTGCGCTGTTTCACGCAATCGAAGGAAAAACATACAACGAAGATTACGAGGATCCACCGCGACCAGAGAGTGTGCGGTTGTTACTTGCCGATCCGCGAACAGATCCGAATGCCCTGTGGGATACAGGGCGCGGCGGACGCATTTCGGCTCTAGGGTGGGCCGTTATGAAAGCCGAGTCTAGTGAAGCGGCGGGTAAACCATCGTGGTACGAAGATCGTCTAAAAGTTGTTCAACTTCTTTTAGAACATCCTGGATTAAAAGAAGCGGAACGGCTGAATATTCAAACAAAAGTGGCGGCATTAGAAGGAAACTATGCCCTGAAAAAATTATTCGGGTTACCGGGGCGCTGGTGGTTTTTCTAACGCATATGCTTTAACGGAATTTTCTGGATTGGCTTCGGGCCTTGTTTTTGCGACGCATTGTTCGTCGTTTTTTACGTCTTCCGCCGTACATAAGTTCGGGAGACGTAGATTCGGAAATTAAATACTGCTTACCATCTATAATAAACAACTTGTTAGGGACGTTTCTAATAGTTATTTCCGTATAAGGTGTACCTTTTTTTAGGTTTGTACCTACAATAGAATGGTCATATATTACATACGTATCGGGTGGTAATTTATTTTTATCTTCACTTTCAAGCTTTTGTCGATCTTTCCCAGGCCCGTTCTCTATTTTCCAACCAGGATTCACTATTCTATGATCGTTTTCAAGCACTTTAACGCCAGGAACGGATGCACTTGTAAACGCAACCTTACTTAACTTATTACGTACCCACTCCATATTCTATTATATATATGCGGATTATTCTAACAGATCTGGTAGGCCAACAAAATAATGGTTTGGTTTGTTTCTCTTTCTAGCTGTGAATCCAGGAACGCAGTCCATATTCCCGCTGACACTTTTCCAGAAGACACTGACACGCCGAACAAGGCTTCGAGTTGAGAATGCCCGATGGCGCAATGCGGATAACCACCAGCGTTGCTCCGCGGAGTTTTGAATAGTCGCCCAGCGATCGAATAACATCGGCTTCTGCGTGGATGGTATTGCGCGGACCCTTATTACAGACACGATTCTGTCCAATGGCGATGAGTCGGCGGCCCATAAATAAAAGGGCAACGTGATTGTGTGTGCGGTGCTTCGTCGTATAGCGTCCGCGTTGACTAAGTATATCCGTGTCCAGATGACGATTGAGCCACGTGGGCAGAGAGGTCGTTGTTGTGGTCATTTCCTGTTAGGCACATCACTGCGCCTTTAGGCCTTCATTTTTATTTGCGGGTACCCTGGTAGATGAATGGTGACAAGAAAGAATAAAATAAAAGCCAAAATAAAAGCCAGAACAAAAACCAAGAAACACGTCCGATTTGTTAGCGGACTTGTGTCAGGACCGTCCACTATTCAACGAACACTGACACCCTATTATCCGAGGCATAAAACCCGAAGACAGAAAAAACGGCATACATAATAGAGGCAGAAGATGAGTTACGTCGATATCGGCGCACTTTGTCTGGCAGAAATTGTAGGCGATTTCGGGTTCAAAGCCTTTGCGAACAACGGCGGCATTCGGAACTTTGCTACAGGTTCCGTGGGCTATCTCGGTGTTATCTTTTTTCTGATTAAATCACTACAGGGATCAACCGTTTTGTTAGTCAATGCGGCCTGGGATGGTTTGAGCGCATTAATAGAATCGATCGCTGCTTTCGTTATTTTGGGAGAGAGGTTGGCCGATCCAAAGCAATACTTAGGGATTATCCTAATTATTTTGGGTCTGTTCTTCTTGAAGTTGCCTGTTGTAAACGAGCGCGCATTTGTTTTTCCATCGTTCTTTATAAATAAGGGGCCAACCTCCTAATTCTTTCGTGTTCGCCTCTTTTGATTGGGGATCCATCCGTGTTCGATTGCCCGCAGAAGTTTCTCTTGAGCCCGCGCCTTCTCACAAGGAATTGCGTGACGACTGAAGAATTTGGCTTTTGCTTTCCGGGTGCTCTTGACACGGCATCCGTATCTCGATTTGATGATCTTGTAAGGCATTTGGCTCTACTTTGTTAGTGTCAAAAAACTTGAGGTGGTCTCCACGCAAATAGGAAGCGGTACGATGACTTCACTATTAATGCAACCAGATGCTATGACTCCTCCAGGTCCAGGTCAGTGGCCTCCTAGGTCGGTTTCTGGTGAGCCAGAAACCTTGGCCATCCAAACAAAATATGAATTGGATCCATTTCAAAAACACGCGGTCCTCGGAATTCACGCCGGCGACCACGTCTTTGTAACTGCTAAAACCGGCTCAGGAAAGACCTTTGTCGGTGAGTATCTCATCGCGTGGTGTTTAGCGAAGGGCCAACGGGTGTTCTACACAACGCCCATCAAGTCGCTCTCCAATCAGAAATATCACGATCTCAAGAAGCTGTTTCCGGCGGCTTCGGTCGGAATTCTGACGGGCGATATCAAGATGTGTCCGGACGCACAAATCGTCGTTATGACGGCCGAGATTCTGCGGAATCTGTTCTACAAACGCGGCACCGCTACGGAGGGTGTGGGTCTCACCGCCGCGGTTTCTCTGGAAGGCGTCGGCGGAGTCGTGATGGATGAGGTCCATTACATTCAGGATCCGGATCGCGGACACGTTTGGGAAGAATCGCTCATACTCTGCCCCAGAGATATTGCCCTTGTGTTGCTGTCAGCCACTCTGCCATCCGCTGCCTCTCTGGCCGGCTGGCTGGCCGATCTCCACCAGCGCCGCACGTGGCTCCTCTCCACGACTTACAGAATTGTTCCGTTGGTTCACGGCATCCTTGAGAACAAAGAAGGCAAGTGGCAAGTCAAACCCCTTCTGGATGCCAAGAGCAACTGGATCGGAGGAGCTTACACGGATTGGCTCCGTATGCGGAAAGCCCTCGGTGACGCTGCTGAAGCCCATCGGAAGGCCGTGGATGCGCGGCGGCGCGATGGCTATTTCGGCCCCTCCATCAAGGAGAGCAAAGTCAAGATTGAGAGTCCCGAAGAACGGCTCCATCGCACCGTGAAATGGCTCGAAGAGACTCGGCAGCTCCCGGCTCTCTTCTTCGTCTTCAGTCGGAAGGAGTGTGAGCGTCTTGCGTCTCTGGTCAATGGAACTATGTTAGACACATCGGATGCTGCCGCGGCCCAACATATCATCGATTTCCATTTGTCGCGGCACCGGGCCGTCTTAGAGAAGTCGCCGCAGTACCACGCTGTCCGTGGACTTCTGATGCGTGGCATCGCGTTCCACCATTCGGGACTCCAACCGCTCTTGAAGGAGATCGTGGAGATCCTGTTCACACGCGGCTACGTGAAGGTTCTGTTCGCCACGGAGACGTTTTCTGTTGGTCTTAATATGCCGACCAAGACGGTCGTATTCTTAGAGCTGGAGAAGTGGTGCGACGGCGCACAGAAGCGTCTGCTGCGGCCTGACGAGTACATCCAGATGGCCGGACGTGCGGGACGTCGTGGCCTCGATACGCAGGGACTCGTCTTGTATGAGCCTATGCGGGATCCGGTGGATTCTGCGGAACTCAAGGGGCTGCTGACGGGTGCTCTCCCTCCTCTGGAGTCGCGGATGCGCTTTCACTACGATTTCATTCTTAAACACAAGTTATCTAGCGGCAAGGTTGCGATAGCCGAACAGAGTTACTGGGCTGTCCAACAACGTGCGACACGTGTGTCCCTTGGGCTGGAGCACGCGGCTCTGGAAACGCGCGTCGCCACCCTGGCTGCTGGTCTGACAACCGACCAAAAAGAGGCCTTCGCCACGAAGGTCGCACTAGAAGTAGAAATCGCTACTTCTGTGAATGCGAAGCGGAAGAAGGCGCAGCAGGCGTTGAGCCGCTGGTTAAATGAGAACGACTGGAAGAAGCTGGAGCCTTTGGCGCAGCGCTACGCGGATCTTGTGGCCGCCCGTGAAGAGTATATTCGGCTCTCTGATTCGATCAGGAACTGGGATGCCGCACCTCTGCTGTGTCTGGAGCCTCAGGAAGCGTGTCTGAAGGAATGGGGATTCTTGGACTCTGACGGTGGACTAACGGCGATTGGAACAGCGGCAACCGAAGTCAATGAGGGCCACGGAATCCTGATGCCGCTACTGGCATTTTCCGACAAGACCGCTGATCTCACGGCAGAAGAGATCGCCTGTATTCTGGCGAGCTTCTTGGAGGATAATCGTGATGACGCGCCTCCGCCGGAGGCTATGCGTCTCCGCAAGGAGGCGATGGACGTTGTGCGATGGATGGATGCCACGACGGCCAAATGTCAGGCCGACGAGTCCCGTCGCGGTATTCTGGAGTATGATGGCTCCTGGAACGGTTCAACGCTGTGGGTATGTATCGCGCGGGAATGGCTCGCGGGAGCAGGACTAACAGAACTCGCTGAGTCCAGTGGTATGTTCGAAGGCAACATCCAACGCGGCCTGATGCGGATTGCGAATCTTCTTGAAGAATGGGGGGCCATCGCGACCCTTCGTAAGGATCTCGCAACGCTGGAGAAGCTCGGTTCTCTCCGCTTCTTGCGCGATGAAATCGTCGTTGACTCCTTGTATCTTCGGCTCTAGATTTTCTGCATTAATAGATAGAATGAAGACCTACGCATTGGTAGTCTTAGGAGTGTTAGCTGTCTGGTGGATCCGAGTAGCCATAAATACGTATAAAAAGCCTAACGCTCCAGGTGTTCATTTGGCCTGGTTTATAGTAGCAGTGCTGTCCCTTATAGTTTTGTTTCCAGTTGCTGTGTTTGGCGGATTCCTGTAAAAACGCGGAAGTTATAAAATATATTCTAAAAAGCAGAAAGAAGAAGAAAACAATGAATGCTTCTTATCTCACACAAGGACTAACAATTATCATACTTGGTGGCCTCATATGCAGTATGTGGCACTCGGTTCATACGCGCCTGAATACAATTGAACTCCGACTGGTTTTTGACGCACAGAAACGACAAGGTGACTACAATAATCCACACAAAATACCCGATCATTGATTAGATGATTGGTCTCGAATTAGATCTCCTTACAATACTAACAATTCTCAGTGTTTGTATTGTAGCGGCTGCATTTTTGGTTGCTTTTATTGCGCCTGTCCCTGTCTATGTATCTCTTCCTGAGCCTGAACCTGTGCGACCACATTTGACCGAATCGACTGTTGCATAAAATAGAGTCCATTCCAGGCTGTCAGAGCGGCAATGATAATTGTGGCTAACATCTGATCATTTGAGACCCTTTGCATTGTGGCAATTGTCAGAAGTGCCAGCGTCGCTTGAACAACGCAACCCGGTGCGCGGATCCAGAGATTGGTCGCTGCATTCCATCGTTTTGTTGTTAGGTTATCGATCCAGTCATTCCGATTGGCGAACAGAAGTCCGTAGCTGATAGCGCCGGGCAGACCCGTGGTGAAAAAGAGATTCGCACCTAGAAGCGGACCGGCACGGAGCTGCTGTGACAGAGGAAGTGCGATACCGACCATCAGCCCGTGATGGAGCCAATCATCGAATCGGAATGTTCGCCAATAATACATCACGTGATACAGATGGAGGGCATAACAGAGTAAAGCGGCGGCGTTGTTCGGTTCATAGTTGCGGAGCGTGTTGAAATGGGCGAACGAATTCCAGACATCGGGCGTTGTGAGACTAACAATCAAAAGATTATGTATGACATGGACACCATAATACGGTTTGCGGAGTCCATCCCTCACAATTACGGAGTCGATCGCTTTAAAGATCTGTGTGTAAAGAAAAATGGCTATGATATTTATCAGATAATAATCGAACTGCGACATTATATGTGTACCACGGGATGGCTTTATGTCTGTGGGCAAAAGACTGATGGTATTCAAGAGGAAGAGGCTGTGGCTGTCAGAATCCGGCGTTTCCAGTTTCTGCAGGTCGGATCGCAGAAGATCTGTATGTGGCCTCGGTAGCCTGGGGCTCTGTCCTCTTCGTGTCTCAGTCGGATAATGCGCCGCCACGCTGGAATCCATACCTTTCCTTCACGGAGAAACGTTACGGTGATGGTATGGACACGGCCAGGAGTCACGAGGCTTACAAATGTCAGATCACGTGTCCATCGCTTGTTCGCCTTGGATCGCTCATTAAGATGATCTGGATCGGTGCCAGCTACAACAGGGAGACCGCAGATAAGGGCCTTCAAGATTCGCTGATTTACGAGATCCGCATATCTGCGTAGAGGACTGGAGGCGTGACAATAGGCGGCTAGACCTAGAGATGCGTGTCCTTGATCTTTGGTTTTGTCAGCCACCTCGTAGACCGCGGCTTCGGCCGCGAGTGGAGCCAACTCCGGATCAATGGCGGCCCAACCTACGGCATCTTCCGTCGGTTTCTGTGTGCGGAGTAATCCACGCCCCGCTGTCTTGAAGATAGTCGCGGCTGCCGTGTTGTAACGAATCATGAGCTCCTCAATCCATAGATGAGGATCTCGCGATATTTGTAGGTCGAATGCGACCGCGGACCCAGAGAACGACTCGTAGTTGAAGCTGTGTTTCACGATGATCCACGATGGCGCAAAGTAGTAGGGTTTCGCGGGTGGACAGAACAGTGTGATGCCACGACGCGGCTCACCAGGAAGGAGACTGGCAGATCCTTCGCTAACCGCGGCTGGCAACATCGGTCTGACAGCTCTGCCATTGAGATCATAGAATGTAGAGCCGATGGCCCTCGCGGATTTATCGATGTCGGAATCGATGGGAACAGCCGCTGCGGCATCCGCAATTGTGATAGACCATGTCTTTGTCTCGGGATGGTAGGCGATCGCATCGTCGATGTCACGGCAACCGACGGGGTCAATATGGAAGGTGCTCCATCCATGATCGGCATCGATGAATACGCGACCTGTATCTGTATCTGTATCTGTAAGCGGAATCTCTGGATTTTTCTGTTTTGGGCAATAATACTCTAGGAGTCCTGCTACCTCTGCATGGTAGTCACCGACAGGACCGAGAAGTCGTTGGAGCGAAGCACGCGACTTTTCTTTTGTTTCTTTGGTTTCTTTGGTTTCTTTGGTTTCTTCAATGGAAACAACGGCTATTTGGTTACGGCTTGTATCGCGCTCAGTGGATCCGACGATATATTCGACTCCTTCCTCATCATAGGGCCGGAAGAGATACATTGGGGCTCCGCGACTGGTAATTCCATACCGGTATTTGGAAGCTAATTCAAGAATGCCGACGACTGACTTTTTTCTTGTTTGGTCAGACATCGTATGGATGACCCGTGGTTATTGAGGGCCATCACTTTTATGACCCATGTGATTTATTTTATCTTTTCTCTTTTCTCTTTTTGCGTTCTATTCCTCACACCCGAGTTGTGAGAACAGATACCATTGTATTCATGGCTGTATATACTGCCTCTGTATTACTGTACATCCACAGCGTGTAGTAAAATGTTCCAGCTCCAGGCATATCTATTGCAGAACCGTGCAAGTTTACTGGGTTACCAGAGGAATCTATAATGGCGGGCCATGCTGCAAGATATCCTGGTATTGTTAGCGGATTTACACCGGTCACTATGTTCGTTGAATCTGCAGTGGTTGCCCCAGACACGTCGGCGCGCCCCAACGTAATCGCTACGGTGTCTCCTGCTGATGTAAATGTGAGATTTGACACAACATAGAATATTGTTGTCGCGGTTGCTGTGACGGGGCCGACCTCATATATAGCGACAGGAGTGCTACCAACCGTCATTGTCACCGGATTATATGGAGAGTTGCCTGCGGAATAACTCAATGAAGGTCCATTTGCTCCTGTGTAACCTGTGTAGCCTGTTGCGCCTGTGTAGCCTGTAGGTCCTGTGTAGCCTGTAGATCCTGTGTAGCCTGTAGGTCCTGTGTAGCCTGTAGATCCTGTGTAGCCTGTAGATCCTGTTGGTCCTCCAATATCAAGAAGATATGGTGCTGCCGTAATTGTTGGTCCATAAAAGTTGGAAGTAATGTTTGCAGAAGCGCACACATTCGCCGAATACCACAAATAGTTATTTGCAGAACTACTGTAGACAAACTTCGAACTAGATGAAGCATAGGTATTGATATAACACTGTGCCAAGAGTAGATAATTGCTCGTTGCATCTGTCGTTAATTCAATTACATTTTGTGTAATGCTGGAAGCATACCCACTTAAACTTGTAAAATATGATTTGCGAATAGTCAGTGGCGTACCAAGTGTACCAATGCCTTTACTGATATAGATAAGCGGAGATGTATTAGTTGTATTATTACTTATAATACCACAATTTTCAATTCGCGGGTTTCTTAAACCTTGATAAGATTCGATAACACTTACAGCAGACCCTGTTTGTAGAGTACAGTTCGTAATATTCAAGAAGTTGGGTGCGGAATTCGACGCACTACCTATCGTTAAGATAGGACCCAGTGAACCATCATTTTGGTCAAAATTGCAGTTATCACATGACCATAGTGTTGTTGTGCCACCGATATCAATCATAGCACTGGAAGATTTAATAGCGAAGTTACAGTGTTCGAGATGTATACGTGCAGGTTTTGTTGCTGCTGTATTTGTCGACGCTACCATCGAAACGTTATTAACAGAATTTGATATTTTACAACTACGAATAAATAGATTGACTGAACCTGAGCCATCCATTAAAATAATAGGGGCTGTATTAGCTAAATTTGTTATAAATTGAATATTATTAATTGTAGCTATACTTGAACCTAAATTAGCAGGAGTACTCACTGCACCTGATGTAGTATACTTTATTAATGGTTGACTTGTTGATGATGGAGATGCGTTGGTAATTATCACTGGACGTGACTCTAATGAATCATTTGTCATTCCTATTAATGATACATTTGCATGGAAATCGTTCATAACAATATTTTCACCATACTCACCTGGTGCTATGTAGATTGTAATATTTGGCGCCCCACTTGTAATCTTATTTAGCGCGGCCTGAATTGTTAGAAATGGATTACCGATGTTGCCGATGGCTGAATCACTACCATTTTTCGCAACATAATACACACTTGTAAGGGGGCCCGCTGGTCCTTGGAACCCCTGAGCACCTTGGAATCCTTGTGCCCCTGTTCTGCCTGTCGCGCCTTGGATACCTGTAAACCCTGTGTTTCCTTGGAATCCCTGTGCTCCTACTGTTCCTTGTATTCCTTGTTGACCAGTTCTGCCCGTGTCACCGGTGGTTCCTTGGAATCCTTGTTGACCAGTTCTGCCCGTGTGACCTGTATGTCCTGTAGCTCCTTGAAATCCTTGAAATCCTTGAAATCCCTGTGCTCCTACTGTTCCTTGTATTCCTTGTTGACCAGTTCTGCCCGTGTCACCGGTGGTTCCTTGGAATCCTTGTTGACCAGTTCTGCCCGTATGTCCTGTAGCTCCTTGGAACCCTGTTGCGCCTTGGAATCCTGTGGCTCCTGTGGGGCCAGTTCTGCCTGTTGCACCCGTAGCCGCTGCAGTTCCTGGAATTCCCTGAGCACCGGTCCAACCAGTTGTTCCTTGAGCGCCAGTGACACCAGTTGAACCTATTCCAGCAAATGATCCTGGAAGACCTTGTGCGCCTGTGAATCCCGTGAATCCTGTGAAACCTGTTGATCCTGTGGACCCCTGAGCTCCTGTGAAACCCGTGAATCCTGTTGAACCTGTGAAACCTGTTGATCCTGTGGACCCCTGAGCTCCTGTGAAACCCGTGAATCCTGTTGAACCTGTGAAACCTGTTGATCCTGTGAAACCCGTGAATCCTGTTGAACCTGTGAATCCTTGAGCTCCTGTTTCACCCGTTGCTCCTGTGAAACCCGTGAAACCCGTGAATCCTGTTGATCCTGTAAATCCCTGAGCTCCTGTGAAACCCGTGTCTCCTGTGAAACCCGTGAATCCTGTTGAACCTGTGAATCCTTGAGCTCCTGTTTCACCCGTTGCTCCTGTGAACCCTGTTGATCCTTGTGGACCCTGCGGGCCTTGCGGGCCTTGCGGGCCAGTTGCTCCACCAGATGTTAGAATTAAGATAATATTCTGCGAGGCATCGAATTGTGATACGCCACCAGAAGAGTCTAATACAACCGGCACTTCGACAAATGAGTTGGGGAGAATCGTTGTCGCGCTAAGAACAGTCCATATCTGATAGTTGTCAGAATCGGCTGCATCTTGCACAATAATGCTATCATTCGGTGATAATAGTGCTAGGAATACATCGATGTCTATGTTATCACGTGTTAAATGACTTATGTTTATTTGTGTAGCACTCGTCTGTGTCGCATTATTCCAGAGTATATAAGTAGGCGTCGGATTACCAGAATATTTGGTTGTGTTCGCCTTATAGTTGAAGTAACTGGCAGATTGACCGTCGGTACCCTTTGGACCTTGATCGCCTTGGATCCCAATATCTCCTTGAGGACCAATGTCTCCTTGAGAACCAATATCTCCTTGAGGACCAACATCACCTTGAGGACCAATGTCACCTTGGGCTCCAGGAGTACCCGCATCTCCCTGATCACCTTGGATTCCCTGATCACCAGTAGAGCCAGTTTCACCCGTATCTCCACCAGGATAGCCCTGGGTACCTTTATCGCCTGTAGCTCCTTGGTCGCCCGTAGGTCCTTGATTGCCAGTAGCTCCTTGGTATCCAGTTGCTCCCTGATTGCCAGTAGGTCCTTGATCGCCCGTAGAGCCAGTAGCACCTTGGTCGCCCGTAGAGCCAGTAGCACCTTGGTCGCCAGTAGCGCCTTGATCGCCTGTAGCTCCTTGGTCACCAGTAGCTCCCTGATCACCAGTAGCTCCTGTGGAACCAAAATCACCAGTAGCTCCCTGGTCGCCAGTAGCTCCTTGGTCGCCCGTAGGTCCTTGATTGCCAGTAGGTCCTTGATTGCCAGTAGCTCCTTGGTCACCAGTAGCTCCTTGGTCTCCTGTTGCTCCTTGATCACCAGTTTCACCAGTAGCTCCCTGATCACCAGTTTCACCAGTAGCTCCCTGATCACCAGTAGCGCCTTGATCGCCAGTAGCTCCTTGGTCACCAGTAGCTCCTTGGTCTCCTGTTGCTCCTTGATCACCAGTTTCACCAGTAGCTCCTTGGTCTCCTGTTGCTCCTTGATCACCAGTTTCACCAGTAGCTCCTTGGTCTCCTGTTGCTCCCTGATCACCAGTAGCTCCTTGG
>Ga0114962_10000124_pt1 | contig 64506 bp, 93 predicted proteins | sample C_130820_MF_Meta_FD_87017 | JGI IMG/M metagenome (GOLD analysis project Ga0114962, IMG submission 87017) | Freshwater microbial communities from Lake Croche, Canada to study carbon cycling - C_130820_MF_MetaG | ecosystem: Environmental > Aquatic > Freshwater > Lake | place: Lake Croche, Canada... | reverse complement strand
TGCGCTTTCTATTAATCCTCCTACCGAAGCCATTGGTGGTGTTGATGCTCCCTCAAAATACTTATCTTTGGTTGCCCAGTTGCTTGTTAGTTGCGCAAAAGGAAAACATTTTACGTTAAGCTCCTCATCAGGTATGTAATTAACATTAAATGAAGGGTATATTGAATAAATGCCTCCATTATTATACAAAGTTATATTTTTGGTTACTACCTCTTTTTTGTTTCCTGTGGTACTAAATACAAATACATACTCGCCTACATTACAAAATCCTATTGGAATTAGCTTGCCTTCTTTTTCGGCACTTATTGCATCTTGTAACACTTCAACTGTTGCAACCGACCCTGCATTTTCATCAAAATATGTTTGAAGCTGCCAATCTGTATAGTTTAATTTGTAATCATCAAATACTGTGTTAATTGGAAACTCTATTTCAAAACTAAGAAACTTGTTACCAAATGTAGGGTTTGATAATAACGCATTGCTCCATACTGCACTTCCTAAAAATTCATTTACGGCACTTGTATAAATGGCAGAAGGTGTCAAAGAGCTTAATATCGTTACCTCTACTGCGTAATCTTCTCTTACCCACGCAGCATCTTTTGATGGCGCAAAAAATATGTTTTGACCGCCACTACTTATATTCCTATAATCAATACTTACCTTGTACCTTTTAATTTGTTTAGTTACCTCGCCAATGTCAAAAGCAAAATCAATATTATTGTAAAGTTTAAGGTTTTGGTCTGAATTAATTTCATTAGGGTTAATAGATGTAATATCCACCGCATCAACAAAATCTTTGTCGCTTACAGCTAAAGGGTTGTTGTTTTTATCAAGCCCTCCTACTGGATTTACTATGTATTCTATTTTTGGCATATTATAATGCTATGTTAGGGTAGTAAACGTTTGCGTACCAGCCATTGATATTAGGCGCTACTACTCTAAGTATATTTCTTATGTTTTGTTTGTCTAAATTCCAATTAACTACGTGTTCGTTGTGTACTAATGCTCGTTTAGTTCTTACCATATCATTTTTATAGTCATTAGCCATATTTAAATTTCCTAAACGCCTGTAATGTCTTGCTGCTACATAAAACAAATAATAGTCTTGGTGTTGGTAGCTTAGTATTGGCACTCCGTTGTCCTCTGTTCTATATGCCTCATAAAACAATTCTACTTGTTGATGTTCAAAGTTAGAAGGAAACTTAATTACATTATGCTCTATTCTATATCTGTTAGCCCAAGTGTTTCTTAATACTCCTTGTGGCGCATCAAATGGATAATCTGTATAAACTAAAGGCTGAAGAGTGTTTGCGCAAGGATATAAAGCCAATGCAATAAATTCCTTGTAGTCGCAAGGTAGTTCTACTTCAAAATTACATACGTCTAATGTAATTGATTTTTGAGTTACGTTGCTTGCGGTAAATATTCGCCTGTGTGCTGCAACTATTTGTAAACTTAAATATCTATTTATAGCACTAGTGTCTTCTAGACCTAATTCTAGTCTTATGTTATCTCTAACATTATTAAATGATATTTCTGCAAAGCTACTTGGTTGTTGCATTATAATTGAGTGCTATCAGGTGTTACGTCAGGTTTAATTTGTGCTATTTTAGCAAAATACGTTTGATATAAAGCCTCGCACAGTTGAGGTATCAACGCTTCGTCAATAGGATACTGGTCATAGTTAGGGTTAAATGTTGGTAATTTATATGGATTTACAAAAACCGCAGTTGTCATAACCTCTGTTACGCTTTGACTATCAACTGCCAACATTCCATTGTATCTTAAATAACCTATTTCGTCGGGTATTTGATTTTTAACTGTACTTTGAAATTCGCCTATTGTTAAAAACTCATTAAAGCGACAAACTCCATCGGCTGAACCAACATAACTTATTCTGCCCATAACTGTGTCTAATAAATCAAAATAGCTTGCCTTTAGCCTTCCGCTAAACACTTGCTTGTCTTGAAATGTAGTGTTGTAGTTTTGGTTGCTTATTTGCGTAGGAACACCCTTTTCTGATTTTATCATCATATCCGAAATAAACTTAGCTCTAACCGTATTGAATTTGTCTAATAATTCTAATCGCCTTAAAACTTGTTCGTCAGAGTTTACTCCTTTTTGCTCAAGGTATATAATTATTGTTTGTATTACTTCTCTTACCTTCATTCTTTAAATCCTCCTATCGTTTCAGTAATTTGAACATCTTCTACGCTACTTGTTATAGCTTGAAATTTCAATGCGCAATACTCAATTAACCTGTCGTAAAAATTAGCGTTGTGTATTTGATAAATGTTATAGACATTATCTTCTAAATTTATTGATGGCAATTCTGAAATATAATCTAACGTAAATATTTTTTCGGTAATATTTGTTGATGGAGTGTTTGTATAGGGTATGTAAGTGTCAATAGTAACCGAGTTTTCCCCTAACTTGTAAAGAGGAAAGTAGGCTGTGCTATTGTAATTGTCTATATTTTGGTCTGAATTGCTTGGGTCGGCATAGGTAGTGTCTTCTACGCTTAACACCCCTCCACTTATCCAGATGCCTGCTACAATGTAAGGCACAGTTAAATTTACATCAGTAAACAATCTAATTTTATTCTCGTCAGTTTTCATAACATAACAATTAAATGTAGGCACAGTTAATCCTGTAAACCCTACTCCTTTTATTGTTTGACCTGTCCTAAAATTATTATTATAAGTTGTAGTTATTTCAGTTAGTTTAGAATTATTGTTTACATTTAATACCTTAACGTGATTATACGTCTCTTCGTATGTGTGACTTATTGAAAGCAAGTGATAATAATCTGTCACCCAAGTATCGCCTGTTGCATATCCGCTATTTGGAACATAAGCACCTGTTGAAGTATAGCCTGTAATGTTTATTGTGTAATCATTTACTATTGTGTAGGTGGTTATAGTCCCACTTAGTCCAGTTACCCCATTAATTACTATTGGCGTTCCTGCAATCAAATTATGAGGTCTGTCAAATGTTATGTTAGGGTCAGCTTGTATTTGTGCTAAAGCAATAACTAGTGGCTTAAATAAAACCTTGTTGTTGTTTGGAATAAAATCTTTTGAAAGTTTTATTAGTGGACTTATTTCGTCTTTAGATGATTGAGTAACAATTTTTCTCCAATCATCCTCAAGAATCTTAACCCTTCCACTTCTTACTAATTCATTAACCCTGTCTATGTTTAGATAACCGCCAGCCGCACCGCTATAAGTGCGAAAACGTATGGAATTAAGTAAGTCAACACCTGTATACATAATAAAAAAGCCTTAGCAAATTTACTAAGGCTTAATTATGTGTTATGTAATAATAATAAACTACGTCAATTTGTTTGCAGCTTTTGTTTCGGCATCAGTAATTTTTCTTACCAACGTTTCGTCGCCAAAGTTTTTAATGTTGCCCACAATGTTTAACTCCTTTGCTCTGTTTTCTAATTGCGTTCTTCTTTCTGGAGTTAACTTACCCTCCTCTGTTACAGGTTGACTTTTATTATCGGCATCAACTTGTTCAGAAACGCTTTTTAATTCATTTGAGTAGTCAATGCTTTCGGGTAAACTATCGTGCTTGGCAACCAACGGCACTAACGTTAAATTGTAAGTTGTATGATTGTCTTTAAAGAAAGCGTAAACACTATCAATACTTGCGCCTAGTATTGTACTGCTTTCACTTAAATAATACGTCCCGTTTCGTTCTGTAATCAATCCTAATACTACCGCCTTGTTTACAGTTGACTTAATATCAAAGTCTGAACCAAATGCTTCCGAAAGAATAAAATCCATATGATTATTTTCTGCTTGTAGAGGTATTTTAAATATAGCACCTGTTATCGGATGCAACAAAATGCCTAATACAGCCTCGCGAGACTTGCCAATAATATTCACATTTAGGTAGTAGCATAGTTTAGACAACTCTTCCTTACTCATTGAGTAAATTTTTGACGTTACATTAGCACGTTTTTTAATCTCTAATGCTAACTGCAATGCTTCATAATTTTCATCAACCAAATGCCATAGGTGACCTGTTGACAACAAGCCCTTGCTATGTACTTTAGGGTCTAACATCATGTTATCTAAAAACAACATTTGCTGATGATTTTCTACATCAATAATAATGTCGTGTTCGTAGTGCGCATTTTTAAATGCTACCTTAAAAACTCTTTTGCCACCAATAGGCTCGCTTCCTCTAATAACATCAAATGTTTCAGTAAGGGTAATGTCTTCACGTGAACCATCTTTTTTGTTGTAAGTAAATTTACCCCAATAGGTAGTTGTGTTATTCAGTCCTCCTGTAATAACTCTTTTTAATTTGTATTTTTTTGTTGTACTGCCCATAAAATTATGTATTTAATTAATAATTACGCAAATATAAAATAAAAAATCCCTACAAAGCAAATTGTAGGGACTAAAAATTATATCGTTAATTTTTATGGGCTTCTTAAACTGTTGGAATACCCAAGATTTTAGCAATTGATACATTGGTAGATGCTTGCGTTGCGGTTTGAAACGCTACCATATCTGCTACAAACGTGCTGTAGTTAACTGTTACTGTGCTTGGGCTTGCTGCTGCATTAGCGTTACACCAAATACGTGCTGTATTTATAGCAGTTACGCCTTCTGATATGATGTCATAACTATCATATAACTGACCTGTTGTTGCTGCATAACTTTGTGCATTAGCTGCAAAGTCTGCTGTAACTAAGTCTGCTGTTCCGTAAGCTCTTTGTGCTGTCAATACTGCGGTTGCTGATGTTACGGTTGCTGCGCCTGTTGCTGTACTTCCGTTTAAGGTTACAGTATTAGCGCCTGTGCGTGTAACTGTCCATATTCCGTTTACATCGGTTGCTCCTGTTACTCCAGCAATTGTTAATGTCTGCCCTGTAAGCAATCCATGTGCTGCTGCTGTTAAAACTCTTGGCGAAGCATTGCTAATAGAGCCTGCTTGCAAAGCTGTGTTAATGTTAGCCATTCCGTTTGCTACTGTTATGTTGCTTGACACATCATAAATTGTAAACAAAGGAAAGCCTTCATTTGCTGTTAAAGTTACTGGAGAACCACTACCTGTTGCTGTTACAAAAATACTTCCTTGCGCTACTTGAGCATTAAATGTAGCAACAATAGCTGCTGCAATTTCTGCTGCTGTTGCTGTTGCGTCTGAAAGGTAGTTGAAACTTGCAATTCTTAACACGCCATTTACAACTTGACTAACCCTAAAACTATAATTTGTTGAGTTAGCTGCTGTAAAACTTAACGTTTGTACATTAACTTGCTCTAATCTCCCTTTGTTAGTTATTATGCTACTAATAGCACTACGAGAAATTAAAGGCAAGCGAGGACAAGCCTCGCCTTTTGTATCGCCACTTGTAGGAACAGGTTGAATTTGTCCACCTGCTGTTAAACCTAAGTTTACGTTTGAAGTACCGCTAAATGTTTCAAGCGCTACTACCGTTCTTGTTTGAATTCTTCCCATGATTATTTTTCTTTTTTTTTTAGTTAATAATTATGCTGAAAGTTTGAATCCGTACATTCCTGAAGCATCTACAATGTCAATACCTGAATTAGTGTAGAAGTCAACAGTTACGCCATCTACTGAATTAGCGGTACTGCCCGAAATTCTGCGTCCGTTGTTGTCAACTAAACCATTTACGTGTGTCATTTGAATACCTTGAGTGTCTTTGTAGCACATACGTATTAATGGAGCGTCTGCTGAATAGAAATCTATTGTTGGTTGCATAGCAAAGATATAGAACTCATCTGACAATTTACGGTTTCCTGTAATTGCTGAGATTTGTGGATTTGAGTAAGGGTCAGACATATACCAAGTGTCCATAAATTGAATATGTCCAAATGTAGTGTTTACACCATCAACTGCTAAACCGCTACCTTCTAATACAGAGTTTGTACCTGCTGTGATTTTGTAGTTTTGTAAAGCTGTTGCCATATTTTGACGTGCGCGAGCGCCTCCAATGAACAAGAAATTACTTGTTGTCATACCTACTTGCTCACGTAAGTTTACTAAAATGTCTAACATATAGTTAGTGTCAGGCAATGCAGACTGAACATCTAATTGTCCACCTCTGTTTGCTAAAGCCCAATCAATACCACCGTTAGTATTACCTGTTCCGCCTACTACTGATACGTTAGATGCTGCTTGACCTACAAACATACGTGTTTCAATACTGTCAGCTAATTTACGCATTGCAATCTCTAATTGAATCATTGCAGAAGCGTGTTGCTTGCTACCTGCTGTTCCATCAATGTAAGTAGAAACGTAATCCATTGCTGACAATGTCATACTCTCACGACTAATTTGCGTGTAGTTATGAAGCGTATCAGGCAAGTATTGCTTGAATTCAGGAGAAGTAGAACTTAATGTTTTAGATACGTTAAACGCTTCAATACAATACGTTCCTGTTGCAAAGTCTGTTCCTGCTGTTAATGTGTTATCTAAAGGAGAAATTGTAATTGTACCTGCTGATGCTGAAGTTACAATAGCTAATTTACGATTTTTGTCCATTACTGCAAAACCTGTACGGAATTGATTGTAGCCTCCGCCAAATGTCAAAACAATATTTGCGCCTGATTGTGTAGCTGTTACAACAACTGCATTAGTCATGTAATCGCCCATTTTCATTGACGAAATTAATCCGTCGTTAGTGTCGATTTGTAAAGATTTAGTTTGTCCTCCAATGAAGTCAACTAATCCTATCATTTTGTGTCTATGCTTGTTTACTGCATAAAGAACGTCAAAACCTTCTGGTTTTGCGAGTGCGCGAGCCGTTACTGCTGCGCTTAAATTGGAAACTGGTGCTGCCATGTCTTTTGTGTTTTAATTTTTTTAAAATTGTTAATTACCTTTGTTTTATTCCGTATCTCTTCATAAATGCGTCGTCCTCTTGCTGCTCTTTAGTTAACATTTTAGTAGCCTTAGAACTTACCATTTGTGTTGCGTTTGGATTATGTTTCTCGGCAAAAGCTGTTTCTAATCCTTTTGTTTTCCCTTGCTCAATCAAGTCTTGTTTTCGAGTAGTAATTGCCATCTTTGCAAAAGCGGTTTCTAATGCATCGCTCACATCTACACTCAATCCATTCATTGACGAAACAAAAAACTTAGGAGCTGTCTTAGCTAATTCCAATGCCATTTCTGGCGTTATAAAAACTCCATCTACTTCTGTATTTGCAATTCCATCTATAAGGCGTTCTAGTTTTTGTCTTGCCTCTGTAAAGATTTCTTTTGATGGTACGTCCGCAGATTTTGTTAATCCAAAATTTTTACGTTTTTCTTCTATTCCTTGTTTTATTTTTATTCTTTCTGTTTCCAAATAAGAATTTTTGATATAATCCTTTTGGTCTTTAAACTCATGCCACGCTTCATCTAAATCATACTCTGACAATTCTTGAGAAGCTAAACTTTTTTTAAAAACTACTTCGTCACTTATCATTGAGTCGTCTATATCCGCAATTGCATTTACAAAAGCCTTTATGTCCCCGCCCGCTTTTTTTATTGCACGATACTCTTTTACAAAAGCATCATCTTTTAATTGCTTTAACTCTTCTAACTCAAGCCTTTCAATTTCTTTGATTTCAAACTCGTCTTGAAGTTCTCTCCAGCTTTTCTTTTGCGCTTCAGTATTTACATTTTCGCCATTTGGCTCTTCTGTTGCAACTTCTGTAGGCTCTTTAAATTTGCTTACATTTTCCGTTTCTGATTTATTTTCAACAACCTCTGTTGTAGATGTTTTAGCCTCTTCGGCTTCTAGCGCTTTTTGCGCTTCAATGTGTTCTCCTAATGTTTTGCCCATTATTATTAATATTAAATTTTATTACAAAAATATTATTACTACATTTGTCACTATTGTAATAATGATAAACTATGATACAATTTCAATCTAAGTCGTTTAATAAAGCTATCACGTTAAATAAGGAACTGCTTCCTAAAAAATTAAAAGAAGTGGTTTTTATAGTCAAAAACGAAACGTTATTGTTTGACTTTTTTGATATGGATAAGATAAGTGTTTCAGACTTAATGCTTGCCACTCCATTTGAAGACACTAATGTTTATTTATTTATTACTAATTTAATAAGTAATATTTTAATTAAAGAAGACATAATTTTAAACCCCAATACAGAATACATTTTTAATGTAGGGTGGAAATATAGAAACGTAAACAACTACCTTAATCGTGTTTCATTTATTGAATGTAGGCACAAAGCAAAAATATCTCAAAAAGACTTAGCCGACAAAATTGGCATAAGTAGGGAAAGTATCTATATGATTGAAGCTGGAGATGTAAAAAATGTGCGCTCTGATATGTTAATCAAATACGCACTTTACTTTAAAAAGCCAATCTCTTATTTTTTACGCAAAGAATTTAAACAAAAACTTGTAGAAGTTGACGCTATAGAAATATTTCAATCTAACGCCATTTCTTTTGAACAAAAAGATTTAATTACTCGCCACCTGCTTTTGTAAGTAGCTTAACTTGATTGTCTCTTTGATTGTTTGATGTTTTTACTTCCGCTTCTGTGTTTGATGCGTGCATTGAACTTTCTTTTTTCTTGTCTGCTGAATCAATTTGAGCTTGAGCTTGTATTTGCTTTCCTTGTAAACTTACTTGAGATTGCGCCTGAGCCATTTGCATATCGTGTTGCATTTGTTGCATACGCTGGGCTTCCATTTCTTTTTTACGCTTTTTGGTTCTATGTCTAACGTAATTGTAGATTTTTCTTACGCTTGTCATCCTTCTGATAGTTAATATATCCTCAAATTCTAACAAACCATTTTGTATTGCAGGCTGTATGTCTGCATCCATCCTACGCATAGCCTCATCATCTACTACGTCGTATCTATGAATATAAATTAATAAGTTTTGAAATGTTTCTTTTTTGCTTTGCTGCAACCAATTAACGCCTACATCGCCAATAATCATTCGCGCATAATCGCTTCCTTCAGTAAACATAATTTTATTGATGTTTGAACTAAGGCGAATATCTTTCTCTACATAATTAATAAACCCATTTAATAATGGCGTTATCCCAACTGTTGCTAATGATACTGTTGCTTGTTGTACTCCCTTGCCTATAGTTTGTTCTTGTGTCCCTTGCAATACAGAAGGCAAGTGAACCATATCGCTCATTTTTTGTATTAAATCGTTTTCTATTGCTTGATATATTTGAACAACACTTAATGACTTAGTAAAATCTAATACTTCAGCAAAATTTTTTTTAAAAGTTTCTCCATTGTCGTCAACGTCAACTTTTAACATAGTCATGTGCATACTTTTAAAGTCTGCAAGTATGTCGCTCATTTGAGTTGTACTATCTTCGCTTCCCCAAATAATATAGTTTACACCTAAGTCGTTTATTTCGGCTAATTTTCTTTTAGTTACAGCTAAGTCAATGTCATCTTGGTATGGTCTTAATCGCGAAATATAGCTTGTGTAAACTCCCGATTGATAGTCGTGAATATACATTGTTTGAGGAAGTGCTTGTTTACCTCTTTCAATGTCATCAAACACCGCATTGTTTACCCATCCATCACAACATACAAATCTGCCTCCTATAATAACAGCTTGCCAAACTCCCCAATTTCTTGTTACGCCCTTTCTATTAGCATTAGCTTCTATTATTTCGCCTTTTGAATTGTAGTCGCGCTCTTTTACTAACTTTCCTTTTTTGTAAGTATATCTAAAATCCCTTTCAGCATACCAATACATTTTTACAATGCTTAGTCCAGTTATGGGACTTCCGTAGCCTACGCTTTGCTCCCACCAGTTAAATGTGCCTGTTGGAGATGCAGGGTTGTTTGCTAAAAAATTCTTTCCATACTGATTGTCAGTTGCTTTTGCTATCTGCTCAATAGCGTTTCTGTCGTTTGCATCTAAGTGTTCGCCATACATTTCTAATACTTCGTAAGGGCTTGCCAAGTTAATAAACCTTCCCCTAAACCTTCCAGCATCATTGTAACAATTGTCGTTAGGGTTTCTTGTGTCAGTAATACACTCTTGTGGTAATACTCTAACTTCCTTTAGCCTTCCGTTTACTATTTCTCTATCCGTACTGCAAAACCCTGCTACTAATATATCAAAAAATTGTTCAGGCTTTAAAATATTATATTGATTATTGTAAAGTATCTCTGTTGCTATTTGTTCTGCTATGTCTCCACCCAAAGAACGATAGTCATTATCCATATAATAATCTACATCCTCTTTATCTTCTAATGCTTTATCTTGGTCTTGAGCATAAAATATTCCATATGTAGCTAAATCCTCAATAAAATCTTTTTGAGTAGCTAAAAATGTTAATATTTGACGTTTTAAATCTTTTTCGTTTTTAGCCGTTTCACTTAATACATCAGTTGATATATTAAATTTTTCCATTATTTCAACAATCTTTCCTTTTAAATAGTTAGACAGTTTAAATATTTGGTTATTGGTTACATCAAGCGCCTCTATTGGTGTCCCTTGCTTAACAAAATACATTGTATTGTTGTTTTGCATACCAAAATAATAACGAATATTTTCTGAAATAATATTGTTTCGGTTGCGCATAATTGCACCATCTGGCATTGGCTGATTAAAACTTGCCATATAGCGCATTACAATTTGCCTACTCCACTCTTTATCTCTTTTGTATTCGGGGTCTGTTAAGGTAGCTCCGCCTGACATATTTTTTTATAACAAAAAAACATTAAACTTTACCTCATTAATGTAATAATAATAAACATTTACTTCCATACTTGAGTTATTCGACCATCTATCATTTTGTACGAAGCCTTTTTTACTTGGTGTATTACTTTTGGCTTTTCTTTCTTTTCTCCTAACAAGTCGCCCGTACCAAATCCATACAGACAAGCCATTAAACTATCTAAAGCATCCTTGTTGGCTTCAAATGGCTTTTGAGCATCTTCTAAATACTCTCTAAACCAAACCATGTGTCCATATTTTTTTAGGTACACGTTACACGCTTCTGTTTGCCAATCTTTTATTTTATCGTTTCGATAAAACCAAAATTTCTTTACGTCAACATATCCCTTGTCTGATAAATCTCTGCGTTTTAATAAACAATTTTTTAATCCTGCGGAAATAGCCATTGAAATAAATATTTCAGAAGCAGCATTTAACTCGCCTGTTATTTTTGCCTTTCCATACTTATTATAGTGTTGCAATAGTCTTATTCCTGTTTCGTGAGCTTGGTAAATTGTTTTAGGTCGTTCTTTATACAACGCTACTGGACAAAACTGAAACTCTGCGTTGGGGTCTATGCCCTTCATAACCGTTAACGAATAGTCTGACACTCCGCTTTCTGTTGAAGTGAGTTCAGAGGTCATAATACTATCTAGCCCTAACGTATATTCTACATCGGGCTTTACAATTTCCAATATTCTTATTGGTGTTTGCTTTGCGGAAGGGTATGCTACAAATTCACTCATTTTTCTTCGATAATATTATAAAACCCTATTGGCTTTGGCGGTGCATTTATTTTTCCCATCTGATTGTTTACTACTTGCAATGTGTAGTCGTCAAACATTCCGCCACCTCTAAAATTAAAAATATCTTCTATTACTAATGGATTGTTTTTAATGTACGCATTAAGGAATGACTTGTCGTCTAATTTATTTAACTCATCTCTGCGTTTAAGTATCTCTTCTTCGGCTCTTTTGTGGTCTGAATGTCCGTTTATAACGTGCTTGCCATAAGTAGCTGAAATAAAAAAGGGACTGATGTACATAGCGTCTGACTTTTGCCAAATATCGTAAAGCCTTTGAATTGCTTGTGTAGGTATTGTATCTTCAACCGTTCCTCCCATCAACAACAAGCCTGCTATTCTATTGTTGGCGTGGTCTTTAAAAATTTCTATCGCTGAATTAAAAAATGTAAACACTCTTGGCATTAGTGGCGCTTCGTCAGCAAAACCATAGATAGAACCCGTACCCGAAAACTTAGTAGCCGCCTTTTCGCTTTCTTGAGTATCTCTACACAAGAAATTACTTTCTGCATACTTTATTTTGCCACTATCTGACTTGTAACTGCTCCCTACCTTTAAGTTACTTTCTGTTGCTGTTTGGTTCTTTCTTACTAGGTCGGGCTTTATGTCAGAGTGCATCTCATCATAAGCTACCATCGTCTTTTCTTGAAACAAGTTAGCTAATGTAGCCTTGTCTTTGGAAGTAGCTACACACGTTGCACCCGCATTTGTTTTCCAAAAATAAAAAGGCAAGTTCATTCCTATTGAACTAAATCCTATACCACGACCCTTGATGATAAATGGTGCGCGACCTTCTCTTTGCCCTCTTTCTATTTCTTTGAATATTAAAACGTCAGCATCGCGTACTGTTGGGTAGTATAGTTTAGCTGTAATACGGTCTTTTAGTACGCATTGGGTAGCATAAAAGTATAGCATACCATTTACGTCTTCCGAGTACCCATCCATCCAAATCTTTTTTTCTTTTTCCCAATACTTCTGCTGGTCTAAAGTTGTTTTGAATGTCTCAGGTGTCGGCTTCCGAACAAAGAATGGTTTAGGGTTTGCCTTGTCTAGTATTAACGTCATATTGCAACTTGTCCACCCTTCTTAGGCTTTTCTTTCTTGTTTTCAGCCTCTCTAATGGCTTGTAAATCTTCTTCGGTAATCTTTAGCCTTGCATACTCTCTATCGTCTGCCAAACCTCTTAATTCCTTTAAAAACGCTAACCTAATTTTACTTTCTTCATCGTTAAACGTAAATGCTTTTTGAGAAACAACAAAAGCGTCATCCATAGCCTTGTCTAAAATCATAAAAGGCTTAGTGTAGGAATTAATTGTTAGCTTTTTTAAAAAATCTAATTCAATGTCAGTAAATATACTTTTACCTTTATCAATAATTGACTTTATGATTTCGGTTTTTTCTATTTCTTGTTCCATACTAAATTATATTATTCCTTTGGTGGTATTCGAGTTCCATTTTTTTTATTTCTTTTTGTTTTTGCTCAAAGTAATTTAAAACCATAAGTTGCTTTATTCTTTGTTGCTCTGCTTCATTGAACCAATTTTGTTTTTTTTTCATTATGCTACTGCTTTATATGTTTCTGAAAAATATTTGTCGTTGATAATAATATGCTTAAACTTTTTCTTTAAGGCATTAACTTCTTTCTGCCAAAAACTAAGGTAGTGCGTGTAAAGCTCCTTGTAGCTTACCTCGTCAATAGCTTCAATCATAAACATTTCTTCTACCCACGAATTTTCAAGCACTATTAGCGTCTTGGAAGCCTTGTTGTACTCTTTCTCTACCGCACGTCTGTCTGCTCGGCTATTCATCTCTGCGTACATCATTTGCGGTATAGCACGTCTATCTTTTTCCGTTACTTCGGGCGGAGTAAAGTCAAAAGTTTCTGTTTTTACTAAATTAAAAAAATTTATTGTGTTCATTTTTTAATGTCTGTATTGTTTGATTTAACTCATCTTTGTCAATGTTAGATTTAACATCTTTCACATTTTTTTTGTCCCTATGAATAACGTGCCACATTATAGAGCCATATCTATATTGTTTGCCCGTTAGCCATAACCAAAAGTTAATTACAATTCTTTTCATATTATTCGTGTATTAATTTTAACCCTAACTCTTGGGCTATTGCGTACTCTATTCTTGCCCCTCTGCTATTTTCCCAACCGCTTAACATATAGATGCCATCGCAATAGATTAGTTCTGACATACAAATTTTCATATAAAATTTCCAATCCTCTTCCCAACCAAACTCGGTAGCTAAACTGATTGGGTTAAACACTTCGGTTGCTATCTGTCCTGCTAGCAACTCAATCTCTGCGTTCATAAACCTGTCTGTTACTTCCTTACGCCCTTTAGGAGTAGAAATGTATTTAGTTACTGCACCGCTTATAAAGTATCTCATACTAAACCAATCATTAGCACCCATAGCAAGGTAAATATAAACCATACTAAGAGAAATATTTTAACTATTATTTTGAGTAATCCCATTTTTTATTGTTTTGCAAAGAAGGGTTACCCAAGATTGAGCAACCCCTTTTTGCTCTCTAATTAAACAAACGAACTATCTTTAAAAAGGAAGTGAATTAAAAGAATCTATTTCACTTGAAATAAATGTATCTTTTGCTATTGTACTTTCCATTGCGTTTCCTTTAACACCTTGCTCTTGCTTTACAAAGTAAGCCTCAAGAGTATTAAAATATTTGTCCTCTCCTTGTGGGTTAGTCCACTTTCTGCCCCTTACATTGGCTTTTACTTCTGTTTCAGCGCCTACCTTCCACTTGCTTGCGTGTTCTAACTGATTTTTTGCTACCTGCAAAGAAATTGTTTGAGGGTATTGTGGGTGGTACTCTTCAATAACTATTTCTTGGATAGTCATCTTACCCTTTACTTCTGGACTGCCTACCTTTAGTAGCGTTCCTTTTAATACTAATTCTGCCATTGTTATTTATTTAATCGGTTTATATTCTAACACTTCGTTTGTTTCTGCTAAGTAGCTACGTTGTATTTGATGCAGATACAAAAATTCTGCTTCGGTTGTTATAGTAATGTCGCCTATTGCAACTATTCTATCTGAAATTAACTCTATGTCGCAAGTATTTAACACTTCGTTAGTCAGTTCTATGCCTTTAAAATTGCTTAAAGAAGCCGTTACTCTGTCTAAATGATGCGTAACATCAACGCTTCCCTTTTTGCTGTCCCACCCTATCACCTTGTAAACTCTTAGTTCGTGAACATCGGCTATGTTGCAATGGTAGGTTAAGTCTTTAAACTCTAATTTATTATCCATGTATCATTATTATTATTGTTATCACTACCGAAATTACTATTCCTGTCACGCAACCAAAAACAAAACCATCATTAAAAGATTCTTTTTTTTCTTCTTTTAGCCCAACAACAGTTGTAGCCCACATTTCTTGTTCTTCATTAGCATATTTTTTACTTTGTTTTGCTAAAAAATAAGCCTCTAACAACTCGCCTTTTTTTTGCTCATCTTTAAGTAGTTTTTTGTAATCTTTTTTTTCTACTGCTTTATCCGTAAATTTAGATGATAATTTTTCTGTTTCTTTTTGATGCATATAAAGCATTGCATTTCCATTTTCTTCTTTAATCCAATACATAATGTTTCCATTAATATTAAATCTTTCGTTTTCTTTTACAATTAAATTATCCATTCTATTAATTTAGTTAGTGATACCCCAAGTGTTATTCCTGCTACAAGTCCAAGCAAGTAGTCTTTTTGTTTTCCTTTAGCCAACTCCTCGCATCTGTCAACCCAGTAGTCAACAGTAGTCAACAAGTTAGTAATGTTTGTTTGCAATGCTTCAATTAATTTGTCTTTGTTGTCTTCCATAACTATAAATTTTTTTCTAATAAATCTAATACTGCCAACCAATTTTCTTTGGTCTTAAAATAAATTTCCATTTGACATTGCCCAGCCTTTTCTCTGTTCATATAAATATCTAATCCGTAAAGCAACGTGTCGTCCTTGTAGGCATAGTAACCTGCAAAATCAATTTGATTAAAGCAAAACATAACTATTCCGTCAACGTAAATCTTTACCCTGCCGTTAGTAATTTTAAATTCGTACTTGTGTTCTACCATGATATGGTTGTTTTAATTCTATTCTTGTCAACCTCAAACCCATCTTTAATTAATCTATTTAAAAACTCTACGTTTTTTTCAAGAAAGCTGCACTCTTCTTGGTAAAGAAATATCATATTTCCACCTTTTCTTGCAGCCTTTCGTATCATTCCGTAAACCTTGTTTACAAACACTACCCCTTCGTAGTCAGCCACCAATAGGTTAGCCTCGCTTGCGGTTATAGCTTCTATTTCAGTTATCATTCTCAATTATTTTTTACAAAGTTAAACATAAATTTGAATTGTCAAAATTTTGACGCAGTTAATTTCCAAAAAGAATTAAATAATCTTTGGCTTTTCCTAACATTTCTGAACTATCATTAAGCATACCAATGCCTACATTACATTTAAAACACAATAATTTTCTTACCTTGCCAGTAATATGACAATGGTCTACACATAAGTTCTTTTTTAACAAAGATTGATGCACTCCACATATATAACAACATCCTTTTTGTTCTTCAAACATCGCATTAAACGCTTCTAAAGTTATTCCAAAAACATTTTTTAAGGCAACGGCTCTATTATATTGCTTATTGCTTGGTTTTACATCATGTTTATATATCTTTTCTTTAGGCTTTGATTTAGGCTTAGTATTGTACTTTTTTCTTAGTTTTTGAAAGTTTTTTTGATATTCCGCGCCGCACTTTTTGCATCTATTTTGGTATCCGTCTTTTGATGGTATTGTAGCTTTGTAAAAAGAATCTATTGTTTTTTCAATTCTGCATACTATACAAATCTTTTTCGACATTATGTCTTGGAACATCGGATTGCCTTTTAAATTTTCCATTTTTTGATTTTTAATTAAAAATTATTTCACATGATTACTAAATTTTTCAGCCCTATTGCCATTAAAGAAAAAACGTGGGTTAATCCAATATGTCCATTTTTTTGTCGCAACATCACTAATAATAGCTAATCGTTTCAATTCAGAAACGCTACTTTTAAAAGTATTTAAACTTGTAATGTTATTTTCTATCATGTACTTGTCTTTGTTTATAGTAATATAGTCTTTATTGCTTTCCAATTTATACATAATGTACAAAAACAAACTTTTGCCATTGTTTGTTAACTCTGCAACTGTTTTTCTATAAACATCTTCAACGTAAACATTTACTTTTTTATCTTGCTCGACAATTACACTATATTCTGTATTGTTAGACTTGACAGCCAATATTTCAAAATTGCTCAAAAATGGATTAACACCCAAAAATAACGCATCTTTATTTGTTGTATTATTTTTACTTGATTTAATAATACTTTTCTTTAATTCCATTTGTTTATAATATTTAACAGCACAAATATATACAAAGAAAACATAATTGTCAAATATTTGACGATATTTCTTTTATTGATTTATTGCTTTGTACAATACTTTTTCTTATAATTGTACAAATATTTTTACAATGACGACTAAGAAGTGGGTTACAGCAAGCGTTACACCCGAAATACATAAATTAAAATCCGAACTAAAAGACCACGTCAACTTTTCCAAAGAGGTAGCTAAGTTAATAGTTAAACTCCACAATAAACACTTAATAATCCGTAAAAAACTTGTAAAAAATGGCTAAATTATCTCAAGAAAACATTGAATACATTAAACTACATTGGGCTACCACAAAATGTACAGAGTTAGCAGAAATGTTTGGTGTAGCAACAAAAGCTATCCAAAAGGTAGCAAGAAAAAATAACTTGCCACAAAAAACATCTACGTTTTTAAGAAAGCAAAGAGAAAGCGCACATCAAGCACTCTTGAGTCATACGGAGGCATCAGGAATACCAATATCTGACGTAAAGCACTATTGGCATAAGTCCGAACATTTCTCTTTGTTTGTAGGGAACAATAAAGAAGAATTAAATTTTGAAGAAATACTCAATAATATATTTGAAAAATACTTTGAAGGCACTCCCACTCCAGTAAGGATAACTCCAATAAAGTCAAAATCGTTTGATAGGCTTGTAATATCTGACGCACACATAGGGCTTGACCCTAACAAAAGCGGAAACTCTATGTACCCTATGAAGTGGGGAAAGAAAGAAATAGACCAAACAAAGGAAGACATAATAAGCCAAGTGCTACTTAACAAAAGAAGCGACATCCTTTACATTGACAACTTAGGCGATTACCTTGATGGCTACGAGAACCACACCACAAGAGGCGGACACCATTTAGAGCAAAACCTTAGCACGTCAGAACAGTTTACAATAGGGGTAGAGTTTATGCTGTTCTTGTTTGAGATATTCTGTAACGAGTACAAGTACGTCTACTTGTCTAACATCACTAACGACAACCACGCAGGTAACTTTGGACTTATCTGTGGCATTGCAATAAAAAAGATTGCTGAGCTAAAGTTTAACAACGTAGAGGTTTACAACCAAGAGAAGTTTATTGAGCCTTACAAGCGTGGCAGTCATCTGTTCTTACTTTGTCATGGCAAAGACAAGAGCCTAATGCGCTACGGATTTTCAGCAGTACCAACAAAGGACAACATCCACAAGATAGAGAACTACATATCGTCAAGCAAGCTAAATACAGAGGGGCTATTTGTTGAGTTTAGTAAGGGAGACAGCCACATCTATAACGCTGATATGGGTTCGTCTGACCTATTTGTTTATATCAGCTACCCCACACTTGCGCCTAACTCCGAGTACATCACTACAAACTTCAAGAAGGGCAAGAGGGGCTTTGTGTTCTATAACATACCCTACGACAGCCAAAACATAGTCATTCATCCCTTTTATTTATAAATCAAACTTGTCCCAAATATAACCTAAATTAGAGACAAAATTATGCATCAAGACATCATAGATTTAGCCAATAGACTTGACAACTACACATTAAAGGAAATGTGGGGTAAATATCCACCAAGAAGGTATAACAAAAGAATAGTAAAAGCATTGCTAAGACCAAAAAAGAAAGATTATTTCATAAAATATGTTACTTCTGTCTTCGATAGCCCAGCTTCCACAACTCCTTAGCCAGTATAGTTGAGTATTTTTCCACATAAACTTCCTCTAAAAAAGGATAGACAATGTGCAGTAACTCGTGAATGGTAGTGTCGAACTCATCGAAGGGTTCTAGTCCGTTCTTGATTTCTATTCTATGTTCGTCCCTAAAAGCTAATCCCCAGCAATCGTCCTGCAACCGATTTTTAAATTTTACTTTTATGTTTTTCATAAGACAAAATTATTAATTTTACCAAATGAATGATGATAAAATATTATTTTCTGTCTATTGGGTAGCCCCTACTAAATACTGGCTGTCTGACGATGAAAACGCATACTTATCAACGGAAGTAATCCGCGACCTGCTTGACTGTGACATTTCAGATGACTTTGGTAGTATCACGAGCTGCTTTATCCTTGACAACGTAGTAACTAAGTTTGGAAAGCAGTCTGTGTATGTAGAGTACCAATACAATGCAGGAGAAACAATAATATACGTTACTGACTTTGAGTTCTTTGAATCTGATAATATATCAGACGCTATCCTTGACAAGCTAAACAATATAAGAAAGTTAGCAGAATAGTTAACTTGACTTTACATTTGCTGTATTAACTATTCTATTGCGGTCATATTTTCTATTTATTTAATTGTTTTGTTTGGCGTAGTATTCTTTAATAGCATATCATGATATTCATTCATCAAATCATCTATTCTCCATTTTACCTCTTCACGATTTTTTGCTTTTATGTAATCGTTGTAAAATTTATTTGCCTTTCTGCGATTGTTCATTAACTCACTACTTTCCTTCATTTTCAAATTCTGTATTAGGTTTAATTTTTTTCTTTTTACTTGGTTTATTTTGACTATCACTAATTAACTCTAATTCTAAAATATATTTCTTTCTTTCTCCATTATTACCCCTCCAAAAGTATTTAGGATTAACAGTATAGGTTGAACTGTCTTCCCTAATTAATGCCCCACTTTTACGCAATGAACATATTGAATTTCTTATTGTACCATCACTAATACCATAAGCCTTACTAATAACACTTCTAGTATATTTGCCTAAATTAATTTTATTAGTATTAATAATACAATTCTGACTGCACCACAATAATATTTTCCACCCCAACTTATCAATCTTATCCACAACAGATATTACTGAGCCAAACAACGTACAGAAAGTTTCGTCATCATCTACAAGAATCTTAGTATGCTTAATGTATTCGTAACCGCCTACATTTTCTCCTGTATCTACATTTATTTGCTCAACTTGAATAGTTTTTTTATTTACTTTTATTATACTCATAAGGCAAAGATAATACTTTGTAATTAAAAAACAATATTCTTTTGTAATGAAATACGTTACAATTTGTTTTCATCAAGGAGGTAACAGTTTGTAATGAAATACATGACAACTTTTATACTTAACTAATTGATATTTAATTTTTTAACCATCATTTCCCTATATTATATTATACTGCATATTTTTTAATCATTATTAATTATTTATCTAACACTATTTGCTATTAATTTCAGTTGTCAAGGATAGCTTTACAACTCAACTATATTTCGGCAACAATTTTAATAAACTGCCAACTTATAGTCCCCTAATGTTGAACGTACTCCACAAAACAATTAATAATGTAGAGAATAGTCAACGTGAAGTGTATTGATGAATTTTAATAATGTGTAAAGCGAAAGTGGTGTTATTTGTAAAACGAGTATAGGAGTTGGTGGTATTTTAAAAATGTATGTAGGGGTTGGTGGTAACGCACCCATCCCGCCAGCGCGCGCGCGCGATTAAATCAACCCGCCATCACTAACCCAATTTTCGATTTTGGATTTCATTTCCTAGCTCACATCTGCTATCCTATGCTATTATTAGGTTACATAGTGTTATGATGGTGCTATCTTGTATTTTATCGGACGAGTGTAGACAGAAATGTATAAAATTGCTTTGCTTCTGCTTTCTCTGGCAAACAAATACCTATTTGCAATGAATGTTCTACGTATTAAAATATATTTGCATACGTATAATGTTTTGTACGTATAAAGTTTTAACATTGTACGTGTAAAAGATAGTGCTAACATCCTAAAATACAATAATGCCAAGATGCAAAACTGACAATATTATAATTAAAAAAAATACTTTCAACAGAGAATGTAATAGGTTATTTGTTTTACCACTTAAACAAGCTATTAGAGACTCAAACTATTCATTGCAATATCATATCAATCAAATGAATAAAATTGGGCTTAATTACACTTATTTTGGATTGACTCAAACATTAAGATTAACGAATGGATATTGTAGAAATTTTGATTATTTTTTTTACTTATACGAATACTTCAACATTCCATTTCCTACTATTGAATACTTGTTTGAATGCATTGAAATAGAGAAACAATATAAAACACTATTAAAACCTATCGATGCAAGTATGAAGAAAAAACGTATCAATTCGCCGAGAAAAGTAAAATAGCTACATCGTAGTTTTTACAATAGTTGTAGCTCTACTGCATTGTTCACTATTCTTCAAACCATCAATGTTTTCGCATCATTCAGAGCATCATCGCTGTATACATTGATTTTACTATACTTTCCAAACTTTTGCAAAAAATATTAATTTATTCTATTTCTTCTGTATTGCTTACTGGGATTGACTTGTAGCGTTTTTTAGTGTTACTTCTACTTAAATTTAATGTATTTATGTTGTGTAATTTACTAAAATTAGTGTTTTTTATACCTTCTGCATCCCTTGTCATTGCTACATTTTAACAATTCATTTCTCTTGTATGATGCGTCAATGCTACAATGTTGCTAAAAAGTATGTTTTTTTGATGTTTTTTGATGTTTTGTAATTTTTTTAATTGATTTTATTCTCATTGAATATCAATTAGTTATGTATAAAACTAAATAAATCTTTATGTAATTATTTGCAAGTATAAAAAGTAGAAATATATTGCAATCGAAATATTAACCAATTAAAAAATAAATTATGTTAGTTTACACATTTTCAAATGGCATTAAATTGCGCAAAAATTCAGGCAACGGCAAAAAGGTTGCATTTCATTTGCCTACTTCAATGGATGGCGCAACATTCACTAAATTTCTAAAATCTAACGAGGCAGAAATCGTGAGCGCGAAGGCTTCATTGTTAGGTGAAGATTCCGAAGAAGGTGACAGATTCGCGCGTGGGTTTCGCCACGCGTAACAAAATACTTATTTATGAAAAAACATTTTATTGACTTTTATTAATTATTGGCTGTTTGCCAATGGCAACAACTATCCTACATTCTCAAATATTTAAAAAAATGACAGCAATTAACAAAACAAAAGATGCTAAAGGAGATAGCATCTATTCTGTAACATTAACAGAAAATGAAATGCATCTCATCGTTAGTATGATGCAGAGAGATAGTGTAACGCTACATGGTTATATCTCTACCAAAAATTTACAGCATTCTGATGCCTGTATACATCTTTTTGATGAATTCTTAAATTCTTATTGTAGTGAAATAGAACAAACTAATATTTAACATTTAATACTTAAGACAATGACAAGAAATCAAATTTTAAAACGTCAGCCAAATATGGCGCAAGGTAATGGTTATGGTAACTACTACTTCATTTGTTTATACAGAGGAAAGCAAGTAAAGATACACACAAACGATAGTGAGCTATGGGACAATTTCACATCAAGTGAATACCAAAGCAAAGAATATTTCAGTATGTGTAGAATCATTCTAAGCAGATTTATAAATTACAATTTAATCAAATAATTTACAATTTAATATTAAACAAAATGAACAACAAATTCACATTACGCGATTACAAGGCATTTCTAATAGCCATCACATTATTCATTCTACTGCAAGGTTTGACATCTTGCACAAAGCAGATGTGTCCAGAAGCATACAGCAAATCTACAGCGCAATATAACCACAATTTTTCTAGACGATAATTATAAACTTTTAATAAATAATAAAATGAAATTAAACACAAAACAAATCGCATTATTAGACTATTGTATGTCTGACTATTTTAGCGGATATCACTTACCTGTTCTACAAATTGCCTTGTATGGCAAGGTAACAAATGTACAAATGAGCTCAGCAATTATGTCGGAATTAAACGCAATGTTTGACTACATCAATCCAAACGATGACGCGGAAATTACTAAGTTATACGAAGATTATTGCAATGAATTAAATGCTAAAGGAGGAGAAATATTTTTTGAAGACAAAGAATATAACGAAGACGAAGACAATGATTTTGATGACTGCGCATATGCATACTTCTCTATCATTCAACCACAAATTATAAACGGCATTACATTTTTAAATTAATTATAAATCAATAAAAACAAACACAATGAATACAAGTACAAAACAAGAATTAACTAGCTACATCATTGACAAGCTAAACGATTTAAAAGGAAGCAATATCTACGGATGTGATTTGCACAATGAAATTTTTAATACAGATTATTTCATCATAGGTTACTATCAGTCTGAACAATGGCTAATGGCTAATGGAGGAGTCTTCAATGCAATTCAAGAAATAAAAGAATACGAAGAAGGTAATTTTGGTAATGTGATGACAGATTTTTCAAGTAGTGAAAAGGTATGCAATATGTATGTTTACATCTTAGGTGAACAAATTTTGAACAATAGTGAAATACTGCGCGAATATTGGAATGACTACTTGACTGACGAAAACATTGACGAATTAATAAACGAATTAAACTAATATAAATCATAAAAACAAACAAAATGAAAGTAGTAAAAACAAAAGTTTATTCATTCATCGAATTAAACGATGATGCTAAAGAAGTAGCTATCGAACATTATTCTGACATTAATTTTTATGACGAATGGTATGACAGCATTTATGATTATGCAGAACAAATAGGTTTGAAAATCACATCATTTGATTTGGACAGAAATTTACATTGTAAAGGTGAATTGTACGATAGTGTTTTAGAATGTTGCAAAAAAATAATTGCTTGGTTTAGCAAAAATACTGACGAACATTTTCTTGCGCAAGAATACTTAGCAGATTACAATAATTTGATTGTTCAATATTCCGATGGCATCAATACACATGTTGTTGATGAAGAAAATGAATATGAATTTGACAAAGATGTCGAAGATTTAGAAGAATCTTTCTTAAGTGATTTGCTAGAATGTTTCGCAAGTAGTCTCCAGAAGGAATATGAATATTTAAGTAGTAAAGAAGCTATCATTGATAGCATAATTGCAAACGAATACCAATTCTTAGAAGATGGCAAACCATTTAAATACTAACACAAATTATAAACTTTAAAATTAAACAAAATGACAAAGAAAATAACAATCTATAGCATAACATTCTCTAACGATGGAACAATCTATTATTTCAAAGGAATCGATGAATTGAGAGATTTTGCAATAGATAGAATTGATTCTGGATGGGAAACTGAAACGACAGAAGAAGATTTCCAAGACGATGAAAAAATAATTGATTTCCTAAACAATGACTATGGCGAAAAAGTAAACATTGTATTTACAATTACAGAAAATGATTTAAAATAATTAACAATTTAAAATTAAACACAATGAACAAATTAAAATTATTATTACTTGCTTTATTGCTAAATATTACAATACAAGCACAAACTATTGACGAAGATGGTAACTATCGTCTTAAATCCAAACGATGCTCAGAAGCAAAGAAAACAGGCAAATTTGCCATTGATAGTGATGGGAACAAACACGATGTGTATATTTCTAAGAATGGTAAGCTATTTATCAAGATGGTATCAAAGAAAACAAACAAGGAATACAACAAATATTTAAACTAACACAAACAAATAAACAAAATGACAACAAAATCAAACAAAGAAAATGTAATACTAAAGGTAATTACACAAGAAGATTACGATAGGAATGTATTCGTTACCTATGACAATGAAAAGATTGTCGGAATCAACTTTCATCAAGGAATTGATAGTATTCTGACGGAATTTTTACATCCTTGTCCAACATTGACAAACATATTTAACCGTTTGACTAAATTTGGAGGAAACGAAAAAAAGACAGACGAAGAAAGAATAAACAAAGCAGTAGAATTGTATTGTATGGCATTCATAGAACAAAGGGATTTGCCATATAGTTTGAACAAAAATCAGCGCAGTTTGATTCAGAAAGCTCTAAAACATTATGTTGCAATGTTTGAAAAATTCAATAGCAATCCAACAGAACAAGAAAGATATGATAATTTTGATATGATGCAGTTAGCACCAATGTTCAACTATCCTATTGAAGTTGTAATATCGGAAGAAGAAAAAATTGATTTTTCAAAGTATGGAATTGACTTTCCAATGTAATTATTAACAGACAAACACAAACGAAATGACAGAATACACAACAATAAACGAAATAAAACAAGCAGTTGATGATGGCAAAAAAGTATTTGCTGACACAGAAAGCTACATAGTAATCAAAGATAACAAAGCTCAATATCTAATCAAATGTTTGCTAAATAATTGGTGTTGCGGATTACATGGATTAGAAGGAACAACAAGCAAAAACAAACTAAACGGAAACAAATTTTATAAACTTTAATAAACAAACACAATGAAAAAGAAAAGCACAACACAGAAAAATCACATCATCTTCTACCTAGCTAACAAAGAAAAACAATTCGCGCAATGGAGGAGCAAAACGTGGCAACAAACGAAGATATGTTTCGATGCAGTATTTGGAGTATTTGATTTCTACGTCACAAAGTTTAACAAGTATGTAGGTGATGGATTGAAGAATCCACTAGTCAAGGAACAGAACAAACGAATCTTTCACTTGAATAACATTTGCAAATGTATGAGGCTAAAACACATCATACTAACACAAAGAAATAAACGAGGCAAATTTTCGCCAAACGCACACAAAGACATTAGCTTCAATCAAAACTTAGTTTCAAAGTTTGGAACATCACAAGAATAATCAATTAATAAAACAAACGAAATGGACACAAACGAACCTCTTATAGCAATGGTGTATTATGACAAAGCAAAGCCATTGTTTATTAATTATATTGCGGAATGTGTAAAGATAAGGGAACAACTAGAACCTTACCCACACTTGCCACACAGACTAAAAATCAAGGTATTGGAATTTCCTAAGCCATTCATAAACAAATTATAAATAATAAAAACAAACGAAATGAACACACAACACACACAAGGAACATGGGAAGTAGTATCACAAATGCCAAACGGATACACAATAGAGAACGAAAAAGGGCAAGTTATAGCATTTCTTGAAGATGATGCCTACGAAAACGATGACCCAAACACAATTATAAACGATAAGAAAGCGTATGCAAACGCAAAACTAATGGCAAGCGCATCCGATTTATTAAAAGCGTTACAAGCTATGATTGATGGCAAGGAACGTAATTGGGTAGTCTTAGAAAGACAAGCAAAACAAGCAATTAACAAAGCTACTAACTAAACAAACAAACGAACATGGTAACTATATTATTTGAAGTAAAATTTTATAACGGAAATAAATTTAATGTTTTCTGTTTAGGACAGGCACAAGTGAAAAGATTTCTAACTTTTGCAACTACACACAAAGCAGAAATTGAAAGTATCAAGGAGCTGATAAACGGAATACATACTATTTCGCAATTTGAGAAAATAACAACTACTAAATTGTAAACAAACGAACATGGACAAACTAATTAACATCTTACCCCTAGCAATAGGGATAGCAATAGCTATTTTACTAATCTTATAACTATGAAAAATACTATTTTAGTAACAGAACATCATTGTATTTTGTTTGAAGATGCTGAAGGAACAAAGCTAACAGAACCACAAGTAACTAGCTTTGATGCGTCATCATCTAAACGAAACATACCAAGCTATGCAGAGAAATATAAACTGATAGGCAAGGGCAGGATGAAATCAATAAAATTAAACGGAACAACAAAACACATCAACGGTGTAACGGAATTGTATTTTTTTAAACAAACAAACGATTAGCTATGCAACAGGAAGCAAAACAAATACCATTATATTCGATTGTAGCACATAACGGAAGACATTGGTATGTACAAACCAAGAAACGAACATACGTCATCCTAGTAAACGAAAACGAATATAAGGAAGTATCAAACGAAACACTACTTGTTGGGATAGCATCGCCAGAACAAATAGCAAAACATTATTTACAAAACAACAAGCAATAAAATGAAAACTAACAAAGAAATAAAAAACAGACTAAATGCTTTAAAAAAATATTACAGCGATTGTAAGGCAGATGCACAGCGAGAAGCCTTGTCTACCCCTAACAGAAGTGCGGATTGGTGGGCATATAAACAAGTTACAGAAGGTAAAATTTCAGCACTAGAATGGGTATTGAGAACAAACGAACAAGACGATGCGCTTTTTAGGAAACAAATGAAAGCCAATTTTCCAAAGCCAAGTTTAAACCAATTAGGTATATCGTTTTATTCCGAAGTCGATGTGTACACAAAAACTAAAATACTATTTCAAATAGTTAAATTTTTTAACATTCAATATCCTGATACAAACATATATCAATCAACTTTGGCTAATAAAATTAGGGAAATTGATTTTAGTGATGAAACACAAAAGTTTTATAAGCCATTATTAAAAATATTAAACACAGATAAAAATTTTAAAAATAGAGGACAATTTTATGACACAAATAATTAAAGAAGTAAACGGAATGGAAGGAACACGAAGCAGTTACCCAGACATCTCAAATCAATTCAAACGAATAGCCAATTGGAATATTTATGAACGTGGCAACACAGTAACAAACGATGAGGGAACAAAGTACAAACATATGGGAATTATAAACGGAGTTATTCTTTTGCAGAAACTTGCATAACTGAAAATAAATACATAACATTGCGACATGACACAAGAAAATATTAAACGAAGAGAAAGGTATCTAAAGATGATGCCACAAGAAATAGTAGCAGTAGAGAAGGCAAGAGTAAAATCATTGCGTGTAAAGCTCAAAAAGAAGGGCTTGATATACAAAGATGTTTGCCTAGCTTTAAAGTGTTCAGAACGTACACTATCGTACAAGTTAGACTTTGAAACGGACTTCAGCACCATTGAAATGAACACGTTGTTGAAGATGCTTGAGTAAACTGACTATTTACTTAAAAAAGTAAGTCTATAAACTGACAAACACAAACAAACGAAATGATGCTTATAAAAAAAATAATAGAACAATACGAAGATGAAACGTTCTTAAGGGCAGATGGTTTTGATGAAGTCATTGCTTTTGCAAAACCGATGTTAGCGCCATTACGAATTCTTAATTTATATTGTGGTATTGGTGGAAACCGAGAGCTTTGGAGTGATAAATACGAAATTACAGCCGTTGAAATTAATCCTAAAGTTGCTGCGGAATATCAAAAAAGATACCCGAATGATATTGTAATCGTAGCAGATGCTCACGAATACCTATTGCACAACTTTAAAAAATTTGATTTTATTTGGAGTTCGCCACCTTGCCCTACACATAGCAGAACGAATTACTTTACTCAAGCAATAAAGAAAGTGCCTACATACCCTGATATGAAATTGTGGCAAGAAATTATTTACTTAAATCAATTTTGTAAAGCACTTTGGATAGTTGAAAATGTAATACCATACTATGAGCCATTTTTGCCACAATACACACAAATTGGAAGGCACTTTATTTGGAGCAATTTTAAAATACCAAAAATTGAAATGCCTAAAAACGAAATAGGAACAATGATGAAGCAATATGTAGGAACTGGGAAACACGCCCACGACAAAAGTTTAGAAGACAGAAACGCTGTTAATTCCGAGTTAGGGCTTCACATTCTTAATTGTGCAGTGGAAAAAAATTTAATTAAAAAAGATTATGAACAACAAAAATTGTTCGAAAACGAAATATAGCAACTTTGCTTATAACTTTAGTACAGATTTAGATTAAATTACAACTAACTAATAACAAACAAACGAAATGAATAAAATTTATACTTACGCAAGAACTTCAACAGACAAGCAAGGAAACTCTATTGACTATCAAGGCAAGGTGTTAGCAGAGTTTTGCAATAGAAAGGGATTTGAAGATGTCATCAACCTTATAGACGAAGATGTGTCTGGAGGGATGCAATTGTTTTTGCGTCCTCAAGGTAGCAAGTTAGTTGAAGCTAAAAAAGGAGACACAATCATTGTAACTCATAGCACTCGATTGTTTAGAAATTTTAGAGATTCCGTATGTACTGCGCTAGACTTTATTGACAACGGAATTAACCTCATCATTCTTGATAGCGGAGAAGAACCTATATCAAAGGACATACAACGCGAGATGATGATGTACATCAGTTTCTTGTTTGCACACGTTGAGAAACGACAGATTGGAGAAAGGACAAAGAACGGATTGATGAATCGCAGAAACAACGGTCAAACAAACTCAAGGGAAAAGTTTGGCTACACAAACATCTCCAAAGGTAAGGAAGGCAAGGAAGTAGTAAACGAGGATGAGGTTAAAATCTTGCGTGTAATGAACGATAAACGAGAGTTGGGGTATAGCTATGCAAAGATAGCAAAGCACCTTAATGACAATCAATTATACACAAAGAAGGGAACTAAATGGTTTCATGGCAACATACCCAAGCACATTGAACAGGGCAAACTAAACAAACTAATATGATGTACTACTTAATCTACGCGATTACATTTGTAGCTCTAATAGTTAGTTGCTGGAGTGATACAAAAAAGAAATAGTTCTTTAATTAGGGCTTTTTTATTCCTTTGTCTAGGGTTAATTATTTTGGCTCTCAATAAATTTAATTTTAGCCTTGTAAATTTCTATTTGTTCTTTGATTTCGGGAATAGTTAACTTCAATGTTAGATGCCTTGTATTTTCCAATTCCTCCACATTTACTAAACCTATCTTTTTAATCAATTCTATGCGATATGGTATTAGATTTCCTCTTAGGTGAGTATTGCATTTACTACACTGTACATTCACGTTCTTTTCGTTAAATCTTAAATATTGATAAGTTGTTGCTATGTAATGCCCTGCGTGCCAGTCTTCAGCCTTTATTGTCCCACAACTTATGCAAGGTATTCCCAAATCTCTTAACCTAATAAACTTGTTAAATACTTTTTGAAAGTCTTGAATCCATTGCCCATGAGTTTTCCACTTGTCCATCAAGATTTTCTTTTCCTTTACGTTTTTGATTCTAGTCTCTTTCTCTCTCTGATTAACGTAGGTCTTAGACTGAATCAATTCAATGGCACACTCAACAGAACAACACGCTTGCCCTACCCTTTCAGGTTCAAACTTAGCCCTCTTGTCAAAGATTCCTTTCTTACAAAGTTTATTTTTGCATAGCATAGCTCATTTCTTTCTTTAAAACTTCATTCATTTCTTTTTCGGACAATCTCCCATTGTATGTATCGGTAATTCTTACCACGTTTTCTTTCATCTTATCGTTCAAAACGCTTCTTGGGTAGCTTACTATAAACATTCCGTTTTGGTAGCGTTTAATCGCATAATTTACACTAACTACTTTTCCGTTGGCAAACTTTTCTATTTTCTCCACCTCTACAAACGTCATAATTTGTTCACTCTTGTAGCAAACAGACACGCACCAAAAGTAACGCGAGCTTGATTGTAGTATGTAATTCTGATGGGGAATCATTAGTATTTGTCTAGTTGCGATTGGATTAGGTTAGTCAATGCGTCATCAACATTAGCGTAACCTATCAACTCGTTTATTTCATCCCTTTCGGTAATCGTACCAAAGCCTGCCTTCCACTCGGTAGTAAACTTTAGTATTGTCAAGTGTCCACTATAGTGGTCGTTGGCAATAGACTCGGCAATTTTAATTAATGTTCTTGTTGTCATTGTGTTTGTTTTTATTGTTTATAATTTTAAAAGGGTGCTGTTAATGGTTTGTCGCCACTATCAAATGATGTGTTTGGCTTTATGTTCGGAAATTGTGTTTGCGTAGGTTGTGTATCTCCAATAATATAAGGCAATCCTTCATTATTTACATTAAAACTAAATTCATCAATAGGAAACCCTCTCATATAAGGAAATGAAACATATACAGAACCATCTTTTGCTTCTACATTACAAACTGTTTCAGCTTTTTTTCCGATAAAAGAGCCTAAATGCCCTGTTGCTTTTTGACTGCTTGAGTTTTGATGTATAACTGTCATTAAATGAAACTGCTTATCATCTGTCCACTTCATAACTTTTTGCACAATATCAAAACATTCTTTTACTGAATTAAAATCTGCTACCAAATCAGCTATTCCATCAATACAAAACAAACCAATATTATCTTTATATTCACTTTCGTAAATAATGTACTCTATCAATTGCACCCTTTCTATTAGACCCAAACCTCTCATTGCGTATGGTTTGTAATTTTGGTAATTATCTCCTACCAACTTAATTGTTCTCTTAAAAACATTTTGTGAATGAAAATTAGATTGTTCGGTATCTATATCAATTACAAACATATCGCTTTTCCTGTGCGATAAAATGCTATTTGCATACTGCTTAGTGTTGCCACCAATAAATGAAGCAACCAATAATGATTTTAAAAATGTTTTTTTACTCTTAGATGCTCCCACTATTGCACTAAAGTTGCCAAAAGTTCCAAACGCTGTCGGAAATGTTTGACTTCCAATATTATGTTGTCCTATACTTAATGCTACTGGTGGAAAATCTATTTTTTTGTTTACGTCAATAAAAACATTTTGTAGTTTCTGTTGTAAATCAGAACCCGAAATAGGTGTTTCTAAATCCATATATTCTGTTAAACTCATATTTCAGCCCTTAATTGATTAAATAATGATTGCGCTTTTTCGCTTCTGCAAAGTAATTGCATATTTGATAATACAGAAAGTGTTTTTTGTCGTTCTATTATTCCTTTACATTTTTCGTTTAAAGCATCATTAAATTTTGATACATGAATAACAATTGTGTTGTTTAAATTTTTAAACTTTGCCATCTTTAAAAATGCAGGTACAGATAAAAGTATATCTAAACCCTCTTCCCTTATTTCTTTTTCATATCCCGAAACCAATAACCTTTCATCAATAGGCAAGTGATTATTATTTGACAAATCATTTAGCAACTTGCAAAATTTCTCGGTTAAATCTATTTGCAAAAGGCAAGCACAATGGCTTAATGTATTAGTTGTGGATGCTACCATTGATGTCAATTTGATTAAATGTTGCACACATTCGATGTTGTATGTTTGTTTCATACTGAAGGCAATGGTACACAAATCAATTGTTTGTTTGGGATACATCTCTGAAATACATTTGAACAATGTTTTGTTATCAAAATCGTTGTATGTTCCAAAGTTTTTAAATGATAAAAACTGCATTGCCTCTCGTATGTTTCCATCATAACCATTACAAACTAATGCGCCTAAAATAGCATCTTCTAAAAGTCTTTTTGTATTCATTATCCTATTTTTTTTCGTAAATCGTTTAATCTTTTTTCTTTAGTTTTATCTGCTGGCAACATTGCCCATTGCTCATCTGTTAATGGTATGTCCCACCAATTATTGGGCAATGAAACTACCTTTGGTGTAGCGTTTAAGTATTTTTCTAACTTATCAGGTCTGCTTATAAATTCAGGAGTTAAGTATTTAGGGTTTTCTTTATGGTAAGGGTCGTTAAAACAATTAATTATCGCAGTCATAAAATCCTCTTTTTTATATCCGTCCTTTATTCTTTGATTAAATGCTGATTTTGTTTTGTTGTTTATTGTTCTAAAGTTTTTATTTGTAGTTTTATTGAACCAATCTAAAAAAATAACCCAATCAATAGTTTCACTACTTATGTTTACTTTCTTTAACTTATCTTTACTTATGTTTACTTTAGGTTGTTGTGTTGGTTCTGTTTCGGTTGGCAAGTTGGTTGCTAACCGAATGTTGTTATCTGTTTGATTTTCAGTAACTTCTAAATTAACTTTTCCTAATCTTTTTTTGCGTTGTGATTGAATAAATTTTGCAGTTTTATAGTAAACTTTAAAATATTTCTCAACAGGTTTAGATAAGTTTTCGGGATATTTGTCTGTTTTGTAATACCAAAATAAAGCTATTACAAATTCGCCCAAATGCTTATCGTTTTCAAAATGGTTCTGTGCCATTTCAAAATCATCAACCGTTATTTTAAAGTATTGTAATTCCATAAAGTCTATTTGGTTTTATTTAAAAACTCCATTAGTTCGTCAGCTTGTTTTTCTGCACCATTAAACAAATCAATCATTGTCAAAATGTACTTTTGGTATTCTTTGTTAGTAAAGATTTTATTATGAGTAAACTTTTTTGAACCTTCAAAAATTATCATAGTGTAATCTATTTCGGGATATTTCTTTTTAGCAAAAACAATCAGTTCTAAAAACATTTCTTCTGTAAACCAACTTTTACTAATCAAATGAATTAACATTGGTGTTACATCCATATTGGTTTGTTTTAATGATTCCGTTGGAAACCAATACCATTTGTGCTTATTGTCTATTGGTCTAATAAAACCACCTTTGTAAGATTTAAAATATTTCATAATGTATGTAAAAGCAAAAACCGATAAAAGAGTGGAGGCTCAATTATCGGTTCGCTTTTTTTAGTTGTTTATAAATTAATAAAACTACTAATATCGTGTTTAGTTACCCTCCAATAACTATTTACTCTCAAGAAAAAATCCACAACTCTATTGTTGCTTCGTGGCGCAATGTACAAATTAAAATTTAACCTGCAAATAAATCTTTACTATATTTTTTACATTCACTTCATAGCTTACCAAAGTATGCTTCCCTTCAACCAATTCTACTATGTTACCACCTTGACAAATAAAGCGTTTAGCGGTACATTTTCTACACTCTATACACTTTCCCTTATCGGAAGCTATTGAGTGTTTTGTGTGGTTGATTCCAAATAGAAATAGTAGTTTATTCCTTCGGCAAGTAAAACAAGTTTTTGTCATATTAATGTTTGTTGTTCTTCGCGCATTGGAAGTATTATTCCTAACTCGGCACTCCATTGTATCATATTGTCAATAAATTCTCCGCACTCTGTTTTATTTAAACTTGACGTGCCTCTTATTGTTTGTCCAATGACTTCCCCAGTAGCTACATTTACCTCGTCAACAGTCAGAAACTTTTTCTTCATCATTTCCTTAACTTTTAGCATTGTAAAAGTATTGCCTAAGTCATTTAAAGCGTTTTTTAGTATCGTACAATAGACGTGAATTAATGCGTTCTGTTCATTACTTCGTTTAGCACTTAGCTTCTTGATAATAATTTCTACTTTTTTTCCTTCAAAACGTGCAAGTTCAGCCCTTATGTTATTGCTAACCATAGGACTAAACTTACCGCCTTTTACAAGTGAAACGTGATGGATGTCGTTTGTCATTAAAACTGCTTGTTTTTGTTTAAACTAATTACAAACTCATCACGAATTTCAGTAGCTTCCTCAATGCGATTCTTAATTAATTCAATCATCCCTTCATTGCGTTCAACTACTATTTCGTGCCACATCGGAACGCTATTAAATATAATGTAGTTAAAGAAATAGCACTTACTTGAATTGGTACACATCATCTCCATCTGCATCTGCGCCATATACTCATCGTCTATAACGTCTTTGCCAAGTGAAACAATTTTAAAGAACTTGTTAGGACGAGGACACTTAATTTCTAGTACCGCTTCCTTGCCTACCAAACCATCAGGACTTGCGCCAGCGTTGTCGCCAAAGGGAAAGAACGAACACTCTTCTACCTCTAAGAAGTCCATTGCCTTCATTTCTTTAAATAGCTTAAATGCTAACGGCTCAAGCATATTTCCGCGCTTCATATCCCACGTTTCAAGTGTATCCTCTTCATCCTTACCAAACACCATCTCAACAGCGTTCTCAAAGGCATACGTTTCGCCTGTTAGCCCAAGCCCTTTCTTGCCTAGCAGTCTATGTATTTGACTGCCTGTAAATCTGCCATTACGCATAGCGTACCAATCGCTTGTTCTTTGATTACTTTTTACAATACTCATTGTACTTCCCCTCCATATCTTTAGTTATTTGGTACATTCCCTTTATTTGTTCAATAGTAGCGTTAGCTGACTTAGCCTTTTCAAAGTTAGCCTCTAAAAAATATGGCTTCTCTTTTCTGATTACAGGTTGAACAGTAGTAGCACTTGCCTTGTTCCCATCATCATCATCAGCTCCAATGTTTACTAAGCTCTGCAAACCATAGCGTCTGGCGTATGTAATTCCACTACCTTGCGCTTGTGCATCATTTGGCTTTGAGAATAATATTTCTGTTAAGCCTTCAATACTTTCTCCGCTTTCGTGCAAAAGAATCGTTTTAACAAAGTTTTTTCCATCAATATGGACATTTGGTTGTATTGCTACAATGCCATACTTATTGAGGATTGGAATACACGCTTCCCTAACCGCATTGAGGTCTGCGTATTGTTTTTTAAAGAATGGGTTTGATGTGCCTTTTACAGCGTTACCCATTTCCATTTGTGCCTTTACTAAGGCTGTTGCAATTTGCTTCATTTTATTTATTTATTTAATGTGTTTTAAAGAAAATGCCCATCACCATAAATTATTGAAAGTCAAAGTAGTTTCTATACTCAATAAATAGAGGGATATAGGGCAAATGTTGTTAGACATTTATGTTGTCTATTCCTAATTCAATGCCCATAAGTAACTTGATGTTGTCAAGTCGTGCAATATTTAGTTTGCATTGACTTTCCGCTAACGACAATTCCGTTTCACTATTAGCTAATACTATTAGTGTTTTGTTGTTGCTTAGTATAGCATCTTCAATTTTTTGTAGTAGTTCTGTGTTCATTTTTTAATTATTAGGATGCAAATGTAATCTTATTTTTTAATTAAATAAATTATTTTTGATTTAATAACGCAAGAAAATTAAACTCATTGATAATCAACTCAATAAAATTAGTAATAAAAATAAAATGCTATTTAATAAAATATTTATTTTACTATTGCAAAAAAATAATTGAATATGCCACGTCCACGAATTGATAAAGATAATAAAGTAATACAAAAATCATTTAACGCAACACGCAATCAGTTAAAGTTAATTGGAGGTGGAAACGCTAAAGAAGGTTGGCGCATTTTGAAAGCTGAACACGAGAAAAATATTGTGCGATTGGTAAAAACTGAAGGAGATGAGTAAAATAAAAAAATGAAAACAATAACATCAATTTCGGGTGGTAAAACTTCTGCTTATTTAGCAAAACATTATCCAACTGATGAAAATATATTTGCATTAATTAGGATTGAAGATAGGAGATGCACTCCAAAAGACAAAGCATTGGTGCAAAAGATAAGCGATAAAATAGGAATGGAATTTATAGCTACTGCTGAAAGTGATACTACATTAACATTAATGTTTGACTTGGAGCAGCTACTTGGCAAAAAGATAATTTGGGTTACTGGAGATACTTTTGAGCAAGTATGCCTAAAAAGAAAAGCATTGCCAAACTTAATGATGCGATTTTGCACTACTGAAATGAAAATAAAACCCATATTTGAATTTTGCCATAATCATTTTGGAATGGTTGAAATGAATATCGGATTTAGGTTTGACGAAATTGAACGTGCTAATAGTCAAAATACAAAGTTTAAAGCTATTACTGGGCAAAGTGCTAATGGCAGAAACAAATGGACTGAAATTGAATGGAGAACTTGTAAATATCCATTGATTGAAAATAGAATAAGCCATTACCAAGTAGCGCAATGGGCAAATAAAACCGATTTGATATTTCCACCTGATAGTAATTGCGTTGGTTGCTTTTGGAAAAATCCACAACAACTAAGAAAAAACTTTGACGACGAAGCATTAAAGATGCAATGGTTTACAGATATGGAAATAGCACTAAAACGTAAATGGAAAAAAGAAATGAGTTATGAGAAAATAAAAACTATTGGACTGCAACAAGATTTTTTCTTTGGAACTGGAAGTGGATGTCAAGCAGGATTTTGTACCGACTAATTTTAAAATAATATAAAATGGAAAATGTAAAAGAAGAAAAAAAAGAATGTAGGCACTATTTTGAAACTGGATGGGTAGCCGATTTAATTGTTTTTTGTGTAAAATGTAATCAAGAAGTAGATGATATTTATGGCAAAGACATTTATAAAGAAATAGAATATAAAACAGAAAATGGCAATTTAATAAACCGAACCAAATGAGTAAAACTAAAATATCAAACTACAACCACTACTACCAACGTAAGCGTGAAGATGGGTTTCGTTTTATCAGAGAAATGATGGAGCAAAGAATAAAGAGTTACCACGCTTATGCAAAAAAACACAAATTAACACTAAACTACGTTGCCAGTGCAATTATGTTTGCTAACCATTGCGAAGTGTTGCCTAACGTGGAAAGAATAACTATTTTGCAACCTAAAGAATTGCCAAATTATGACAATCCAATTTGGGCAGTAACGCTAACAAGTGAGCCTGAATGGATGGCAGATTTTGAGTTGGATGTGTTAGCTTTGCGCCCTACGAATGATGAGAAAGCGTATAATTATATGAAAAAAAAGTTTTAAGAAATGAAAAAAGAAACACTTGAAGAAAGAAGTTACAACGAGAGAGATTTAATAAAATGTTATTGTGGACATACTACAACTTGTGATTGTGAACCTGAACAAGAAAGAAGTTATAGTGAGGAAGATTTAAGAGAAGCATTTAAGTGTAGCAGAACTGTTTACAACTATAAAAGCGAATGGGAAGAAACCTATAGTGATATTATGACATCATCTAAGTTTGAAAGTTTTGATAAATGGTTTGAACAATTTAAAAAGTAAATTATGGGAATAGTAGGAATAGTAGGCATCTTGTTAATGCTGGGAGCAATCATATCAATAATTATTAAAGAAATTAAAAAGAAATAATATGAAAGCAACAATAAAAATTAACGAAAGTGGTTTTACATCAATAAATTTTACCGATGATGAAGGTGAGGTAATTACTTGGGAAGAATTAACCCAAAGTGAGCAAATGATGCTACTTAATTCTATAAAAGATTTTCACAAATTTTTCAGCAAATTTATAAAATGAAAAACGAAAGAATTTACCACATCATTACTGCTACTGCATTAATAATTGCTTTAGGATTGTTAGTTAAACCGATTTGCAATGAGCCTACAATTCCGACACTTCCACGCGATAGCATCATAACTATCATTAACGAGAAAACAAAGTATGATAGTGTGTTAGTTGACCACTGGCACAAGGCTATACACATAACGGATAGCGTAGTAAAGTTGGTGTACTTTTCCGCACCCGATACTTGCCAGCCATACATTACTCAAATAGTAATAGCCTACCAAAATGAACGCGATAGTGTTAGTAAAGTAGTAAGTAATAAGGATAGCATAATTGTTCAATATAATGCACTATCTAATTTGGATAGTACAAGTATATCAAATTTGCAAAATGATACAACCACGCTAAGAAAACAACTTAATAAACGTAAGTATGGCTTTGCAATAGGTTATGCTTTAGGATTAACAACAGGAATATTAATTAATAATATAAAATAATGACACCAGCAACAAAACGAATTGCCAAATACTATCTCATACTTAGAGGTATAGAACTGAACACAAAAACATTTGAGCCTAAATATTCGCCTTTAGAAATTCGCGCTATTGAATGCGCTATTGCGGAGGTGGAGGAAATCATTGAAGAGTTGATACACTACGATGATACAGGCAGAAGGATTGAGCGTTTATACGAAGAGTTAGGAACTTTAAAACAAATGATATGACAGCAGTAGAATGGTTAGAAATGCAATTTGAAGAATCACATAGTTACATTAATGAAATATTTAAAGAAACTTTTGAACAAGCCAAAGAAATGGAGAAGGAGCAATCATTTGCAAATGTAAACAGAGTAGAAGTAATACAACATTCCAAACCTTATAATGGTAGAGCATACACAAATTATAATGCTAAAGATGTTAAAATACAATTACAAGACAATAATAAAACACTTAAAATATTTTTAAAATGATATGACAGCAGTTGAATGGTTATGGAATTTAAGTAAACAAAGAGAATTAGATAAGTTTGATTTGGAACAAGCCAAAGAAATGGAAAAGCAACAGATAATTGATGCTTGGATTGTTGAAAATAACGAATTGCAAAGATTAAGAGCAGAACAATACTACAACGAAACTTATAAAAAATAATGGCAGATATAACTAAATGCACAAATGATGAATGTCCTTTAAGGAATGGATGTTATCGTTATACTGCTCCAAATGATGAAATCCAACAATGGTATTCTAAATTTAATTTTTTTGAAATTGAAATAAATGAATATGGATGTGAATATTTATTACCTTTGCCAACAAATGTAGCTATTAGGCATTGATTTGCACACTTAATGGCTGTTTTCGCCCTCAGAAATGGGGGCTTTTTTGTTGCCATTTTTTAACTCTACCAAATCTTTTAGCAGTTCGGGAATAGTTACAAGCCCCAAACAAATACACGCGAATGTAAGCCACACAATGACCATTTCAAATACGTTTGCTGATGTAGTGTACTTGTAGGATATGAACGTAGCTACTACTACAATAGCCCAAAATGCACTTAGCTTTCTTCCCGAACTTCCTTCTGAATTAGTTTTAAAGCTATTCCAAATATCATTTACCTTGCTCATGATGCTATCTCCCAGTGCATTGCGTCAAATGATTTTGTTTTACCTAAATTAATAAAACCATTTTTTTCAAAGATTTCGTGTAGTTTGGCATATTCAGGCTTACTAAATTGTGATTGTGCAAATGTCATTTTCAAAGTATTTTTCTCAGGATTTAAATCTATTGCGATTGCCCATGAATGACGACTAAAATCCGAACCTCCACGCATTGCGCGAAAGTTAAAGCAACCTCCAAAAATATCAATCTCTAATCGTTGCAGTTCCGCTAAACCATAGTGCGCCAACAACTCATTGAACACATTAGTAAAGTTTTGAGCAACTAACTTATGACAGCTCATCTTATTTACACTTACCTTCTTGTCCCACGCTAAACGCATAGGGTAAGGTAGTTTAATGGTAGTTAGGTAAGGAGAACCATTCTGTGTTGGCTTGCCATACTTTTTTATTATTTCGGCTGTTGTCATTTTAACAAATATAAGGTGTGTCTAATGCTATTTCGTTCATTTTTTCAAATATGATAGTGTAATTTGTTTTGTAGCGGTAAAGATACTTTTATAAAATACAAAATTAGCTATTAAATTTAATGTCTCATTGTTTATAAATACTTTTGGAGTAAATAGTAAAGCCCAAATAAATAACGTGCTTAGAAACACATTTTGCATAAGATGCCACCCATCTGTGAAGGAAACTAAAATAGTTGTGCTAAATGGAAATTTCTCACCCTTACGTTTATCTCCTAACTTGTACTTATTTTGCCACGATAAACGCGGATTCCAAAATTGATTAAGTGAATAATAATGAAATTGCAAATAGTCCATCAATGCGTTTGCAATGGCTGATATGACTAAAAGAATTATCACTTTCTATACGCTAAATATACGCTTATAAATCCGCAAAGGATGCTTCCAATTGCAATGGCTTCGTGGTATTCGCCACCCTTGATGATGGCAGCTAAAGCAAATGTTGTCCACATTGCTGTGGCTAATAATAGTTTGGGTTGTGTTGGTTTCATATTCTTTTTGCTAACCAGTTTCCTAAAAATGTGATTAATAGTCCCAAAACACCAAGTGCGCCAATGGCTCGGTACTGATTCTTTTCTAAGTCCTCAATCTTTGCCTTATGCTCAATGTGTAGCTTGTCGTGCTTTTCAATTTCTTTGAGTTGCTCCTTTATTACTGCAATGTCAACACTTTGCGCTGTGAGAATTTTAAGAATTTCGTCAATCTTCTTTTCCATTTCCATAATCATCTATTTCTTTTTTAATGGTAAGGTTAGGAAAATAGGATACAGAATACTAATGCAAAATGCAACTCCCCAGTACGCACTTGCTTCATCAATAGTGTGATACGCCTTGTAACCACAAAAAACGGATGCTATCAAGCAGAGTATTAAGGGCAGGTTAGATTTCATACTATGTGAACAATACTTGTGTGGTTATCTTCACCTCATACTCTTCCATCAAAGCGTTTAGCTTACTATGAAACTCTTGAAGTTCTGTTTCTCTTGACTTCTTTTTCTTTTCAAGCAAATCATTTAATTGTGCCTTTTCTTCTTCTGTTAAAATAAAATTTTCCATAGTGCAAATATATTATTTAAACAACATAATCAATACTTTTTTCACAATGTTTTTTTTCAAGAATATTTAATCCTTTTACGACAACTATCCCTAACTTAGTGTTTGTGTTGTTTGTCTCGTTCTTACCAAACACGCTACTAATGGTTTCCTTTCTATTCCCTGCCTTGTAACCGTTGAGTTTTATAAACCATTTATTTAAAGGGTACTGAAGTAACACGTTTCCGTACTGGTCTTTTACTAAAGCTAACTGCTTGTTATACATTTTCCATTCACGTCTATTTATTGCGTACAACGAACCATAAACGTAAAAGAAAGGGCAAAGCACCCACTTAATGATTTCGGCTATTAGGTTTAAGATTAGCCACATCATACGTCCCACTCGTCAAATGTTATCCCAAAGTTTTTTCCACTTTCAATCTGTTGTTGGAAGATAGCAAACTCTTTTGTGCGTTGAAGCGTGTTGTCCTTGTAGTTTTTTGTTGACTTCATTGGAGGCAACGCTATTTCTACTTGCGCTATTTGTTCCCAAGTGTAACGTGTACTAAACGAAGTTAAAACAACGTCATTGTAAACTTGTGGCTCTCCCTCCACTAACTCGTAGGGTGTCTTGTAAAAATAAAATCCACTTGCTACAACGTGGTTAATGTTTTCCTCTAACCGTTCTATTGTTAGATAGATTTCTGCGTCTGTTATCTTGTTCCACCTATCGTCTAGTATAGGCTTTGCTACTTTTGTTTTAATTGTTATCATAGTCCAAATCTGCTTCTATATCTATTAAATTGTGTACTTACCTCTGATGCGCTTAACGCTTTGTTATAAACCCTGCAAATAGCAACCCTTGCGTTAGTGTAAAAATTATTAATGTCTGTGTTAGAAATTCTAAAACTTCTGCTATTGGTATTCATTGCTGTTGCTGCTGTAAACCCTGTCGGCGTAATGCTTCTTGTAAGCGTATTGTTTAAGTAGGTCTTTAGTACGTTGCCTTCCCTTACGCATACTAACTGATACCATTGATTTAGTGCTAAGACAGGAGTTATCTCGCCTGTTCCGTAACCAACTGCCCCTGACACCAAAGTAAATGAATAGTTATTTCCTGTACCCGTAGTTCCATTTCCAATACCAACAACCCAATTATTAGTAGTTGGCGATGCCCCTGTATTCCAACACCCTACGCCCCATAAATTACTAAATGCGGCTGTGCCTGTAAGTTTCATAAACCAATACTCAACCGTAAAGTTGTTTGCCCCAAAATTTAACTTGGCTTGAACCCCTGCGTCTATGTAGCTATTAGTTCCGTTAGTGGTTAAGTAGCCTCCATTGGCATTAGTAAAGGGTACGCTATTTATTAGTGTGGCATTTGCTGCGTTAGCCCACCCACTCCTATCCTTTAGTGATGAACCTGATTGAGGGTAGCTTGGAATAAGCCCTGCATCATAGTATAGTATTAAGTTAGGCTCTGATATTATTCTACCACTTTGGAAAATTTGTGCGGGATTAAAACTCATTACCTATTGCTTATTTGTAAATAATATGCGTTTGCTGTGCGTGTCAAACAAGCTGTGCTTCCTACTGCGCCATTTAATATTGCCGTTCCGTCAACAGTTGTTAGTGTAGCGCCACTTCCTGCAACAAATGTTATTGCAGTGCTTCCTAACTTAGTATAGCTTGCACAAAAGTTTGTTGCGCTTGATGCTTCACACGTTACGTTAATTGCGGTTGCCCCATTGTTAATCATTACATTGCGTCCATTCTGACCAACAGAATTAGCATCTAACGTGTTAGTGGTTATACTTACAGAAGTAATAATGATAATGTTTACGGTGTCAATGTTCCCATTTAACTTTTGAATAGCTTGTAATATAGTGTCTGTCGCTACTACTATTCCTGCCCCGCTTGTGTATCCTGTTAATACCTTTCCTATTACTGCCGAATTAGTTAACGTTACAGATATTGCTGTTGTTCCGCTACCACTTGCCTCTCCGCTTAATGTTATGGTTTGGTTTCCTGTAATGTAAGTGTTGGTGTCTAAGGCAAATATTCCTGCCGCAGTCATCTTTACAAATGAATCACTTGCGTATGTTAGTCCGCTTAATGAGGTAAGATTGGTTGCTAATGGTTGCCCTCCTAACCCTGCTAAAGTATAAGTAGGCACGTTTAATACTCCGCCACTTAAAGTTGCCGAACCGCTACTGCCTGTTGTTGTTAATGAAACAAATGTTGCCGAAGCAGGTGTAGGTATGTTTAATACGTTTGATATTAATGTAGCCGCACCGCTTCCTGTTGTAGTTAGGCTTGTTATTCTATTTGTGTATGCAGTATTCCAATCACTTGCACTTGCTATTCTTGAGTCTGCTAATGTACCTGTCCAAGTAATAGTGTGTGTACTTCCGCTTGATACTATTGTTACGTTAGTATCATTTACAAATGTTTGAGATGCTACCGTAAGCCCATTTAAACTTGTAATAGCACTTGTTAAATAAGCAGGTGTAAAGTATTCTAATGCTGTTGCGCCTGCATTTACTCTTAGTAATTGTAATGATGTCCCTAAAGCGGTTAAATTAGTGCCTCCCTTAGATATTCCTAATGTACCTCCAATATTGTTTAAGGTTAAATTAGCTTCGTTTACATCGATGCTAAATGCTTGTAATGCTGCCCCTGTTGGTGTGCCTCCTAAAGTTATTTTGGTTGAACCTACTGTTACGTTGCTTGGTGTTACTATTGGTATTGTCGGAAATATCGCTAAACTGCCATCTCCTCTAATATATTGAGCAGTTGTTCCGCCTGTTGGAGGGAAGGCTGTTGTTTGTACCGAAGCGTTAGGAAACGTAATTTCTGTTGCCGATACCGCCAATGAGCTTCCAATAACGCTATTGGTTAGTGTTAGTTTGTCGAATTCAAGTAGTCCAAATATTGTAGCTGCATTATTTTCAACGCCAAAAAATGAAGGCGACATTTGTGTGTTATAGACACCATCATTAGCAATAAAGCTATGTACCCCTATGTTAACATTTGTTGTAGCGCCTGTATATGGAACGTACCCTGTTAACGTAGGAAACGTAACCAATGTTCCATCTCCTGCTATGTATTGCGCTGACGTGCCACTTATGTAAGATATAACCCCTGCTGTTGATTTCACTACCCCTGTGCCACTTAGTGCGTCTTGCTTTGCTGTCCACGTTGCTTGAACTGAATTGCTTGGTAAGCTATATCCGCTTGCAAAACTTAACGCGATAGTTCCGCTTGTTGTTATAGGGCTGTTGCTAACAGAAAAACCTGTTGGTGCGCTTAACCCTACGCTTGACACTCCTCCGCCTCCGCCTGTTGCACTTAGTGTTCCATCTCCTGCTATGCTTAAGCCTGTGCCTACCTTTATCCCACCTAAAACAGTTGAACTTGCAATAGGGAGTACATAGCTACCTCCGCTTGGTGCGTTAGCAGTAACAAACTCTTGCAAGCCAAATATCTTTACAAACATTGCAGGCTGTCCACCTCTGTTGTTTACCGTTACATAGGGCTGAATAACATTAGGAGTGCTTAAATTGCTTCCGTTTATATTCAAACATACATAGCTTGCCCCATCTATCTGATTAGTGATAGGCGTAAAGAAGTTTGCTATTTCGGTGTTGCTTGGCATTAATTGTAAACTCTTATTTCAAAAGTAGCGTCTGTTAAACAACTATCAGTTAATGAACCTCCCGCAGCATATGTGTAAATAAGAATAGCGTCTGCTCCAGATTGAGTCAATATTGTAGTAACAAAAGCTGAATTATTTTGTATTATTTTAGTAGTTTTACCTGCTGTAAAAGCGCCAAATTTTATTGCTCGGTATTGACCTGCTCCTGTTCTGTCAAAATATATAGGAGTTGTTGCACCGCTTATTTCATCTACCATAAGGGTAGGCACAGGTGCGCCTGTTCCACTTTGATTTAATATTGCTACATAAGACTTGTATCCTACATAATTACTTGCTGTGTAAGGCGTAAATGTATTGACGTTTATGTCAATGTCGCCTAAAATGCCATTATCTGTCAACGACATAACATTTTTAGTTACAATACTACCTCCAACAGCACTTACAGATGTTTGGCAAATTTTACTACCTATATAAACAAACATAATGCAACCCGCAGCAAATTCATTACTTCCAGCTACTAATAAGCATTGTGTTGAATTAAGATACATAAACGATGTCATTTCGTAAAATGTCAAAAAAGTAAAAGAAACATCAGTTCTGCATTTTACAAAACTATCATATTCAGTAAGTCCAAAACCATATACATAATTAACCCAAGACAACTCACTTATGTCAGTAGTGCTTATTGCAGTTACCAATATAGGAAAAACTCTAGCATAAACGTAAGATATATAAGCGTCTGTTACTAAGTATGATGCCCCTGCTACTAATGCGTGGTTGGTCTTAAGTGTATTAAAATCTGCCTTAGTTATTTCTTGGTAAAATGTTGGTATGTTTGCTGCTAAAGCGTTCCCAACCGTACCATCACCTGTAATAGTTGTCCCATCAACTGCAACAGTTGACAACTTGCCATCTGCGGTAGATTGTGCTGTACTCGCGTTAGCTAAAGCGGTGTTAGCGGTTGATTGTGCTGTTCCTGCGTTACTTAAAGCTGTGTTAGCAGTATTTAAAGCGGTTGTAGCATCAGTTGCTGCACCATCGGCTGTTGCTTGTGCTGTGTTAGCGGCATCTAAAGCTATCTGTTGCCCTGCATTAATTGTTGATTGTTTAGTTACCCCACCTTGCTCAACAATAATTAATTCTGTTCCACCAAGCGGTAATGTTGCGCTTGTTAATAATGGTATTGTAGTTCCTGCCATTTTATGTAGTTATTATTTGTTTATTATTATTTGTTAATATGTCTAGTCCTGTGTTTGTTATCAACCAAGTGAAAATCCTTTCAATAATCGGCTTCTTAGGTAACGTACAGCTATTTGCTCGTATGAAATTTATTTGTGTCCATATATCGCTTGCTTCAATGCAGTCTTGCTCAACAAATATGCTTGAACTTTCTAAAAGCCAAACAGCATTGTCAAAGTCTAAGTACAATTGTAAATCTTCCTTACAAGCTCGGCAACCTGTTTCTAATTCTGCTTGAATCTTTATGTATAAGGCACGTTTAGAGGCGTTGGCTAACTCTATTGCATCGTCTATATTTTTTTGTGTTACAATCATTGTTTTGCGTGTAAAGAAACTGATTAACAACCGCAGTTGCAACCAGACTTGGTTAATAAATTTAAACATAGGTTGATATAAAAAAATGTTGAGTTGTAGTCTTCGTTGTTGAATGACTCAGTTATAATCCTTCTGTAAGTCATTATCTCGTTCAACCTATTGTTTAGTGCCTTGCAGGTAGGGTGTTGCGCTATTATCTTAGCTATGCCACAATCTATTTGCGTAGTAACTAATACATATCCGCTACCGCCAAAGTTCATACTGTTAGCTGTGTTCCAACTAACATAGGCTTGGTAAACTCCATCTGCGTATTGGCTACCAAAGTTAATCTCGTTAGAGTTTAGCGTCTTGTTTACGTCTACATAGTTTAAAGGAAAGCTATATTCTAAAGTATATTCTTGGGTTGGGTCGCCACAATTGCTCAACACTAACTTTTGGCTGTCGTAAGTTACGTTAGGAATGTTAGTTGTTATCTCTACTAAGATATTGTCTTTGCTTGGTAGTGTTACTCTGATGTTAGGAACTACAAATAAAGCTAGTAAACCTTGAATTTCAATAATCTTATTGTTTATAGCCGTAAATTGACTTGCTACACTACTTCTTTTATCGGCTATGTCTGCAAAATCAGCTTTTATTAAATTGTATTTTACTAATTGGCTATCATCTGTTGGGTCGTAGTTAGCTTGGAATGTAATCCATTGCTCGTCAATAGTCGTAGTTATTACCGTCAAGGCGTTACTTCCGTAAAAGTGTGTTGGTGTCCAAAAGTAAACATAAAACCATTGTACGCCATCTTCGTAGTAGCTTAAATTATACACGCTAACACTATCAAAACTTGCGCTTCCGCTACCACTTTGAGCAAAGGTACTTGCTATAATTTTTCCTGTTCTTGATTCTGCTTCTAATGAGTTCCACGTTAAATTATTTTGTAACAAACTTTGTAACAACGGAGTATTAAATGCTTGTCCACTTGGCACGTTAACTAATAAAGTGTTTCTATTTGTTAGTTGTAGCGTAGAATTAAAAGTATCCATAGGCGTAGGTGCAACTGCTGCTAAAGCGTCTTCAATGTACCCAATATAAAGGTTACAATTAACGTAGTCGCCTGCCGCAAAAAATGTATCTACACTTTGACGCATTGATAGTATACGCAATCTATGTAACTTTCTAAAAGCGTCTGATGGGTCATAGCTTGCTATTAATGTGTCAATGGCTGTGGTAACAAGTAAATAAGTTGTGTTTGATGTGTAAGTGTTAAGTGTTGGAGAATCCCTTACAAACCAAAACCCACTATAAACAGCATCACTAAAGTTAGGGTAACCAAAAATAAGACGTGAATTAAATGTGTTTGTTTTTGTTCCTGCTACGTTAAAGGCAGAAAAAGGGCTAAAGTCAAATCCGTCATTTTCGCTTGTTCTTGTATTGGTAATATCTTCGTATGCGCTATTAGCCGTTACTCCTGTCAAAAGTAATTGCGTTTGAGCAGTCATAGTTGATGGATTTGTCAACGCCAACGTGCTATCAAAAGTAAACTGAAATCGAGTGGCTGCTGCTATTTGTAGTTCAGCTATCAAAACGTTTATTGCAGCGTAGTTAGTAGCCAAGTCGGCACTTAACGTTTGAATAGATGCAAACTTAGGCGCATATAAGTTGTAGTAGTATTGCCAGTTAGTAATTGTTGGGTCTTCTAATGATAAAAAACCATCCCACCAAGCATCAATAGTTGCGGTTTGTAATAAGTAAGCGGTAGAAGTGTAGTCGTTAGAGCCAACATTTGCTATAGTCCAAAAACTTCTATACACACCATCTTCAAATGGGTCGCCAAACGGACTTCCTGCTGCACAATCAACTATTTTAGTGCCTGCAACAAGAAGGTTAACCGCAGAAGGATATGCTTGGTCAATGCCTGTTTTAGTGTTTGTTAATACAAAACTTTGTCGTCCCGAAACCCATAAAGGGTCGGTAAGTGTTGTTGAGCATCTTATATCTGTCGCAGATATTGACCCTCCAAAAATTAATGTACTATTAAAATTTACTGTTGGCATAATTTTATTTTTTGTGCTAAATTAATATTATTTTGGTTTGCTACTTATTATTTTTTCTATTTGTTTTTTAATTTCTGGCGTTAAAATTCCTTCTTTTTCCCACTCTTTGTATTGAGATTGTCTTTGTGAGTAGTCCTTGTAGTCGTTAGTTGTTTCACTTACCTTGTAAATAAATTTTTTCCTAAGTTTCTCTACTAACTCAATTCCTTTTAATGCTTTAGCTTCGGCAATAAACTTATCTTCTTTGACTTGGTTTTCAATTGCATCACTAACTTTTTCTTTAGCTTGCTTGTATTCTTTAACCTTGTCTTGAGGAGTAATGTCTTTGTAGCCCTCTATTCTTTTTACTTCTTTAGCGTACCTTGCCAATGCTTCTTCTTGGTAGCTGTTGAGTATGTGTTTGAAAGTTTCAGATTTTTTAAACTCGGTTACTTGGGGTTTGGCTAAGTCTTCATTGCTAATTTTATTTTTAGCTTGGTAGCTTTCCCTGTTAGGCAATTCTATTCTTAATGGGTAGATTCCTGATTTTAATTCATCAAGTATTCCATCTGTTTTTCGTTTTATCTCATTACCATCAGCGTCTTTATCTAAATATTTAGATAGTTGTTGAACAAACATTGGCGTAGTTAAATTTCTTACAATTCCGCCCATTGTTTTTGATGCTCTATCAGCATTATCTGCTTTTAATATGGTTTCGGGCAAATCTAAAAAAGGAGTGTTTTTAACATATTCCATTTCCATCTTTGCTGTTACCTCTGCTGTTTTACTCCAAAACTCATCTGATTCTTTTTCGTCAACTCGTTTAGTAGTTGCACCTAATTGTACTGATTCCCAAAACATATGATGCCCTGCCGCCTTTGGCATAAATGCAAATTCATCTTTCTTTAATCCTTTTTTGTTTTTTAATTTATCTTCGTCAGAAGTTCCACCAAATAAATTAGGCAATAAGTATCCCAAAGCATAACCAATTGAACCTAACCCTGCTGATTTAATATTTCTAATAATACTTGTAGCTTCTTCTTTAGTTAATTCACTTGCTCCACGTCCTTTTGCTTTTGCGCTTATAATTCCTAGCAATGCTTTTGTTCCTCCAAAGACAGGGTGGTAAGACAATAATCTATTTGCATAATTTGTTGGTACTCCAGTTACAGGCTCAAGTATTCTCATTACATTAGCGCCTATGATACCCATGTCCCTTTGTGCGCTATTATTTTTGCCAGCATTTTCGGCTTGACTTATAAATCCATTCCATTCAGTTGATAGCCAATTCTTGCCTAACAAAATATCATTATAAGCGTCAATTAATGCAGCCCTTGAGGCAAGTGTTACTATTTTAGGGTCTGAAATATTTTCTCCTAAAACTTGTTCTTGATAATATAAATTAGACTCTAAGTGTTTAGTAAATAAAGCATTTAATGTTTGATTTTTTAAAGCCTTGTGAACGTGTCCTACCCATGCACCTATTTCGGGATGAGTTATTTTGTGTTCGCCCCATAATAAGTCTAATTTAGATTTACCAGTTTTTATAACATTTTTAGTATCTGCAAAAGTATCTTTAGCCCAATATTTAGCTATTGACTTAGCGTATTTTTTTATTTCTGTTTTAGGGTCAGCAACTCTTTGTGCGCCCGCAATTTCATTAATATTTTTTAAATAAGGTGTTTTACGAATAGCTTGCCCAATTGTTAAATTAGCTAGTGGTTGCATAAAATGTGATTCTAATATACCGTAGCCTTGTAACTTTTCAATTGTTGCGCCACCCGATAAAACCATTGCTCTAAATACTTCCGAAATCCCCGTAGCAATCTTTTCTAACTTGCTTCTATTTTTTCTTTCGTTTACGGAAATTAATGTTTCAATTTGATTTTGAATGTGTGAAATAGTTGCTTGTTGAGCCTCTATTAAATTACTTGTTGGACTTGCTTTTTTTATTGGACTTTTAAACGTTCCATTTTTTATTTCTTCACGTTTTTTTTCTAAATCCTTAATTCTTTTCTCATTTCTTTTCTCGCGAATTTTTACATCATTTGCATAAGCCATTCCATTTTGTTCGCGCATTAGCTTTCGCATTTCCCTCAAATCTTCTAATTGATTTTTTAATTCAGTTATTTTAGGCGTAGGCGCAAACTTTTCTTTTACCTTAGTTGCTATATCAAAATTATCTAAATCTGTTTTTAGTTGCTCAACTTGTTTTTCGTAATAATTTTCTAATCGTTGCGCCTTTTCAAAGTCAGATAATTTACTTTCTTCTTTAAATGCTTCATCGTATTCTTTTTGAAGCGCATCTTTTCTTAACTGCAAATCTTTAGCTTCGTCATCTAACTCAAGTAAATTTTTATCTCTAAAAATCTTTGTTTTAGTTTCAATAGCATTAGTTAAATCGGTTATTCTGTTTTTTAATGCTGTTTTTGTTCTATCTAATGCAGTAGCCCACCCTTTAGCTGATTCTTCTGCATCTTCGGGTATTTGTTTATTCTTTTGATTAATTTCTTGTGTTAATGCACGTTCTTTGTCAGTTAATTTTCTTCTTTGAAAACCTGTTCTTTGTGGTCGTTTACCACCTGTTACATCTTCAAGTCCTGACATTAATCTACCTTCGCCCTTTGCAATAGAAATTAATTTATCAATTTCTGAAGATGACGGATAATTTGTTTTGCCATATCCACTAATTGCATCTCTAATTTCACGTTCTGAAAAGTCTTTGCCTTCCTCTGTTTCTTTAATATAAGTAGTCATAGCATCAATAGTCTCGTAACCATTTTCAACTAAATCTTCTAAATAACCTTTAGTAATATTTAATTTGTCGTCTTTAATAGAAATTGAACCTTTGGTTTTTTGCTCTTCTTTAAGGTATTCTCTTAATTTGTCTTCAACTTTATCTTTTAGTTTTTGGTCTTGTAAATTATTATATTCGATTGTTCCTCTTATGTGTTCAATCGCTGCTGTGATAGCGTCTGCAATTTTACCTCCAGCTTCAATAGCCTTAGCAGCTGCTTCTAATGCTCCGTTAAATGCTTGTTTTGCAAAAGGCACGCTACTAAGCATTATATCGTCTGATATTTTTGCTTTTCTAATCTTGTCTGCTAATGTTTTTGCTTTCTCGGATTGCTTTTTCGGTGTTGCGGTTTCTTGAGCTATTCCTTCTTTAGTTGATTTAATAGCGTCTAATACAGCTTGCGCTAATTCTTTTTCGTGTCTTTCAGTTAGTCTTTCAATCTCTTTGATTGCCGCTTCGTGTTGAACAACTAAATCTTCTGCTTCATTAACGGTACTTGTAGGAACTTTTGTTTCTCCACTTGCTTTTAATCTTTTTAAAATAGTGCCAATAGAATAATCGTTTTTAAGCATCATTTTACGAATGTTAAACGCTAAACCTTGCTCATATCCACTTATTTTTGCTGCTTCATAATAACTTTCATATTTATTATTTAAGTCATTTATTTCAGCTTGTACCGCTAAATACATAGGGTCATTACTCTCTATCATTTTTGACTTTCTTTCTAAAGCGTCAGACATTTTATTATCTAAATCTACTTTATGCATAGTCATTACTGCTATCTCTTCTGCTGTTGGAGGTGTTCCATTTTTTACTTTAGTAAGCAACCCTTCAATATTATTATTTCCTTGCCTAAACCAATTTTCAGCGTTTTTCATTACTTGCTTCCAGCTCCTTTTATCTTCACCCTTTATTTCAATAGGTTCTTTTCCTTGTTGTATTCTTTCAAGTGTTGTCACCATATTTTGAATACCTGTTTCGTTTGGCGAATAATTAGAGAATGGATTTTCAAATTTAGGCGATTCAGCAATTGGCGGTTCTCCTTCTCCTGTCAAGTCCGCAATATCATCTAGCTTCCCTTCACTTACTTTTTCAGCAAACTCAGCGTAAGTCAATCTCTTACCCACTTCAACACCTAACTTTTTAGCAAGTTTAGGGTCGTCTATAAATATCGCACAAGGATTAGCCATTATTCAAATAATTTTTCTTCCAAAAGTAAGAAATTAAGTTTAGTTCTTTCTACTCCATCAAGTAGATTTAACATAGTAGCGTATTCGGCTATCGACATTGTTTGTACTCCCCTAAAAAATTGTAAGAAGTCAAACACGCAGGTGTCGCCCATCTTAAATATTTCGTTACTTATCTTTTCGTACAACTCATATAAAGTGTACTCTGTGCTATAAGACTTCTCAATAGCTTCTTGTAAGTCCTCGTATTTAGCAATAGGTATACCAACATTTGGCAATACAAAAAACACGTTCCAATCAGTTAAAAACGCTTCTATTTTTTGGGCGTGAGATAACTCATCTTCGGCTTCTTTAGCGTAGTATTCCCCTGCTATCTTATAGCCTACATTGGTTGCCCAATTGCTTATTGCACGATATAAATAGTGTGCGCTATATTCGTGTTGTAATCCTTCTTTTAATAGTTCTACTATTTTGCTGTCAAGTGTGTGTAACTTCATTTTATTTTATTTTATAAACAATTTATTGTTCTTAATAATCCTTTCTTTTTTAATTCGTCCATTAAGTTATTTGTTTTTTCAATGGTTTTGTTTTCAGCTATTAGTTTATCGGCTTCGGCTTTAACTTTCTTTACTTCGGCTTCTGTCATAGGTTTATCCTTAATAGCTTTCTTTAATTCGTAAATCTTTTCAGAGTCTGCTTTTATCTTTTCAATAGAAGAAACACTTTCCTTGCTTACGGGCGTGGTAATGTCAGGCGTTACTTCTTTTTGGACATTTGCTTCTTGTCCATTCGGTAAATTCTTTTCATTAGGGTGCTGTATTTTATTCCCGTTATTTTCGACACTTCCGTTACTAACATTTCCTTGTTGTCCCACATCATTGTTATTGTTGACTTCATTGGTTGTCGAAGCGTCCTCTTTTTCTGAAATATTTCTGTATCGTTGTACCCCCTTTGAATCCTTTTCGCTAATGTTGAGTATGGAATCCCCGACTCCATCGCCCATTGTTTTAGCGTTAGCGTTTTTTCCATTGCCGTTACTATTATTGTCTTTTTTGTTATTCTTGGCAAAATTACTGGCTTCTGTTTCCTTCTGTTGTTGGCTTGCTCCTTTTTCGTTGCCCAACGACAATTCTCCTTGCAATACCCTTCGTTGTTGTTCACTCTGTCCAACGAGTGTTTCGGTGTTGGCTTTAGCCCCATGTCTAAAAAGAAATTTGAGAAGGTCATCCATTCCTTGCTTACTGTTATGCCTCTCCCTCCATAATGCTTGTAGGCTTTGTTGTTCGGATTTAGACAACGTTGCTTCATTGAATCCCATATCCAATACAACCTTTGCATCTCTACTGTCTGAATTAATTTCATTTTGTATATTTTTGTCAAATATACGAATATTAAGTCCATTGTCAAGTCCTTTTATAAAATCTGCTCGAACTTCATTTTTGTTGCCATTGTTATTTGTATTTGGGGTTAGTAATTCTTGTTCAACTTTTTTGCCTGACATTAAACCATCAATAGTCTCAGGCGTTAAACCTAACTTGTCAGCTACTGACTCTATACCAGCCCTAATGTCTGCATCTGACTCGCCTGCCTTTCTTTGGATTTCTATGTAGTCTTGTATTTGAGAGTTCTGTTCTTTTCCCTTTGAGAATTGAGGTATACTTGGTGTTAATGATTTTGGTTTTATTAAATTTTGCTCAATAAAACTTACAACTTTTTTTGCATCAGCTACAGAATAGAATTTGCCTGCTATTTTACCATCTGCATATAATAAATATGTATTTTTTCTATTACCTAAATATGCTTTACCTTCAACTAAACCACTTGCTATTCTTAAATTTACGCCATTTACATTTTTTTCTGTTAATGGGTTATCATAGTTATATAAATTCTGACGTATATCTTCATTTTCTTGACCAAATTTTTGTACGCCTGTATTGTATTTTGATTCAATTTCTTTTTGTAATTTTTGTGACTCTTTATTGTTAAGAAGTTTGCCTTCTATATTGTTGTCTTTTATTACAATATTGTTTTTTTCTGTGTTTTTATTAGCAACAGCATCTCTGTTACCTTGAGAGTATTGAGCCTTTCCCTGAGCAATGGGGTTTTCTGGATACACTCCAGCCTCTGCATTTGCAGGCATCCTTCCCACTTTATAAAAACTTTGCTTTTTAGGGGTGTTGGCTATTTTTTCATTTTTTTCATATAACTGAGTGGCTGAAATGTAGTTGTCTAACAAACCTACGTTTTCACCTTTTAAAACAAAAGCATAAGATTCGTGTGCAGCATCTTCAGGCAATAACTTTATTTTAATGCCATTCTCAACCATTTCAGGCGTTGGATTTTCAGAGTATTGTTTATATATTTTTTTGTCAGTAGTGTATACAATAGGGTCTGTGTATGGCTTTACAAATTTAACAACATCTCCTGTTTCGGCATTGTTTAGTTCACTTTGATTATTACCTTCGGCTATTTCAGATAAGGTGGGAATGCCATACTTATAATGTATTATTTGGTGAGATTCTCTTGTGGATTTAGTTATTTTTGTTGGTTTTTCTTGAAGTAATTCAGTAAATAATATATTTCTTGCTCCGAATGAGTCACCTCCTGTAAATGTCAAAACTTTATCCCTATAATCATCAAGTGATTTTATACCATCTAAATTTCCTCCATTTCTTTCTACTATTTTTTTTATCTCTTCTGCTGATGCCGTTGGCTTGCCTTCATTAACTCCTGACTGCACTTTTTGATTGGCAATATCTATTGTTGCTTTTTTCAATGTTTCTAGCAACTCAGCTTCCCCCATCGGATTGTCTTTTACAGAGTCTTGAAATATGCCTAAATTTTCAGAACCACTTTTTCCAAACAATGCTTCTAAGGTAGACTTATTCCCAAGATGTGCAGTTTGAAAATTTTGAGCAGCAATAGCTTGCAACCCATCAGGGTAAAGCATTTGCCTCTTTAAAGTTTGTATCGCTTGGTTAATACTTGTAAATGCTAGTACCGCTTTATTTTTTAAAGAACTAGGCATATAAGAATAAAAGAAGCCACCCTTACCCATAACAGGTGGAGTGTATCCTGTAATTCTGTTTTTTATTTCTAAAGAACCAACCCTTGTGTTATCATAAAATAATGTTCTTGATATTTTACCTTTTAAATTTTTGTAGTTTAATATAGACTTTTTTACCGCTTTTATTGTTTCTTCCTTGATTTTATCTTCAACTGTTTCTTTAGTTTTCTCTTCAGTTCTTTCCTTTCCTTTTGAAAACTGAATACCTTTTTCAGAGTTACCACTTATATCGCTAATAGATATATTTTCATTGTTAATACCTTCTGATGTTTTTGAATCGTTTGCTTTTTTAATATAAGACTCTGAGTCTTTTATTGTTATTTTTGACTCAAAATTCTTTACATTTTCCTTGCCTACAATACTGCTAATGTCCTTACCTTCTTTGAGGGCATTAGACACTTGTTCAGCCACTTTTTTAAACTCAGCAATGCTAGAATTTTTAAGTATTGGGTCTATGCCTAATGACTTTGCAATCTTGTTAATAAAATCAACAATTCTATCCTTTAAAGACGTAGGTAACTTTGATAAGTCTATATTGCCATTTGCTATTCTTGCTATAGTTTCAACTATAGTTTCATCCTCTAAAGTATTTTCTCCTTCGTAATTATTTTTTGCCCATTCAACAACAGACGCTATCTCAGGATTACTAGCAACAAGTCTATTTAATCCATCTATAATTGACTTGTATAAAGCAGGATTTGTGTTTCTTATAATATTAATGATAGGGTGAGTTCCTTCGTGCCATACATCTACATTCCCCCACTTAGCATCAACTTTGCTTCCATTAATAAATATTTTACCTGATTTAGATACAAAGACACCGCTTGCACCAACTGAGCTTGCTCTGTTAACGCCTTCAGCATCTAATTTATCTTGAAACTCTTTATCACTTTCAACAACTTCAACAGATATCCCTGTTGCCTCAAGTGCTTTTTGAACCCTTTGAGCAGCGCTTTTAATTTCTTCTATATTTTCAATGCCCAAATGTTCTAATAATCCCTCGCCAATTTGTTCAGGTTTTGATTTTTTAGGTTCTTGCTTGGATACCTCTAATGCCTTCTGCTCCCTTATTAACGGAGTAATTTGCTCATCGTACCTATCGTAAATTTCTTGTCGCTTTACCTTGTCGTTAGGGTTAGGCATAGCATCATACTCGGCTTGTTCTGCTGCTCTTAAATCGGCTATTTGTTCTGATAGTGGTTTGGTTTTTACTTCTTGGGTGGGTAGGGGTAGTTCAAAAAGTGTTTTAATATTGGTATCGTTAGTTTCAAATGTGTAGTGTTCTCTTGAAGTAACGATTGCAGCAGGAACTTCTTTTATTCCTAATTCTTTATAGGCAATATACCTATGATGCCCATCCATTAAACCAAACTTATATGTTTCTCCATTTTTTATTACAGGAGAAAAGTCTAAAACCAATGGCGGAATATCATCTCCATTTTTTATGCCTTCTTTTATTTTATCAATTACTTTGCGGTCTTTGCTTTCTATTTTCTCTGATGGCTGAATTGCATTAATTGGAACAGTTTTATACGCTTCAACCGAAGCATCATTTGGCACTACTTGAATTACATAATCTTCTACTGCAACGGTATTTGTTGGTTTATAATCAGGCAAAAGTGGCAATACATCATTTGGATTATACCGAACAAACTTACCATCCCCTATTGGCTTTCTCCCCACATCTCCCCCTACACCACTACCTACTTCTTCTTTACCTTGTTCGGTAGTTTCTTGCCCTTGCTGGCTTGATTCCACTCCTTGACGTTCACTCCCTGCTTCTCTAGCTTTTCCTTGTTCGCGTTGAAGTATTTCTCCTGCGCTTTGCTCTTGTATGGCATTTTCTTTTGTATTTAATTTATTTTCTACTACTTCGGTAGCCTTTGGTGTTTCTGTGGTAATTTCTTTAAACTTAAATCCATTTGTAAAAGGAGAATGGCTACTTGTGCGTTTCCCTTTTCTATAAATCATATTATTATCATTCGGCACTCCATCAAACATTTCAACAACTTTTACACCTTGAGATGTAATTGTAACTTGATATTGATTGCCTTGTGAATCAGTTAATATACCTTCCTTTGTTAAACCAGCTATCGTATCATCAACTTTTTGATTATGCAACATATTTGCATTTGCGTATTCATTGTCGCCTTCAACTCCTTCTTTAAAATCTTTTCTATTTGGTTTATCAAGCGCAAAGTCAGCACCAATAATATTTATTCCATTATTTTTACTTTTCACCTCTTGTACACCTTCCTCGCCACCTTGCACTTTTTCTTCTGTAATTTCATTAACTCCTCCACCGTCTTCGGTACTGGCAACTTCCACTTGCTGCTCCACAACTCTATTACCATAATTCTTTTCAGCAACCTTATCTTTCTCTAATTGCTCGTTTCTTAATTCTTCAAATTGTACGTTGATAGCTTTTAATTCATCAGCTACCATAGGTTTCAATGCTTCAGGTGTTTTCTTTAGCTTTTCCTCTACATCTTGGTGTCTTAAAATTAATTCAGTAGCTTTTTCTCTTACATCGGCATCCGTAAAAGCGTCAGGCACTATATCAATAGCGTCTTTTACTCTGCCAACCTTTTGAGTTAGCTGTGTAGCCATTCCTTCCGTAATACTGTTATTTGCTTTTGCTTGCTGAATAGTATTGGTTAGCTCTAATACATCTTCTGGTGTCTTAGCTTCGCTTACTGAATTAATTAAACTTGCTTTGCCTAATATTTGTTTAGGTGCGTGCATAGCACTTGTTGTTAAATGAAACAATGCGCCTTCTTTTGCAGATTCTCCCACACCCTCTGAAATATCTTTGTTAGCCGATAGTTCGGGGTTAAGATATTTTTGCCCTATATTTTCAGCTAATCTTGCACCTGCAAACTCACTACTTGTACCTGCTGTTTTGAGTGCTAAGTCGGTAAATCCTTGCTTTATTGCGTTTTTTGTTATGCTACCTGTAACCGCCTTATTAAAAGGATTTAATCCTCCTAACGCTTCGCCTGTCTTGCCCATTACAGCACCCAACACACCTTGTACTGTACCACCAATCCTTGCAGCATTTTTAGCTAACTCGTAGCTTTCTTCATCGTTATAACCTAACTTTTGCGCTTCATTAAATCCTTGTGCCATAGATGCACCATAGCCAAGCGTGCCAAAAAAAGCACTATTCATTGCTGGCAATGCTGCTTCTGTGCCTGTTACTGCCGAACCTGCTGCTAATAATAATGCAGGTGTTAATGTGCCAAATACTCCACCTACATAACTTCTTATAGGGTTTTCTCCTAATTCTTTAGCACGTTCTTCTTCGGCAATAGCTTTGCTGTCATTAATTACCGCATTTTCTTTTAACGATTGTATTAGTGCTTTTTTATCAGATGCGAGTTTGTCGTATTGTTCTGTAATATTCTTAGGGTTTATCACATCAGAGTTCATCCACGCTGGCACAATATTTTCCAACCCTATTGCTTGCATAGCTTCTTTTGCACCACCAATACCTGTATGTAAGCCTTGAATAAAATTACCAAGAAAAGGCAAGTCAATCCTATCTTGCACTAACTTACGTTCTTTATCAGTAATTATACCTTGTATTTTGGCTTTATTTGTTTCAATTGCTTGTTTTGATGCTGCTAACTTGTAATAGTCGGCAGTAGCATTTAGTTTATCGTTGTATAGTTTATTCTTTTGCGCTGCTAATTCGGGGTGTAATGATGGTATTTTAACATCATTATTCAATTTATTTATTTCTGTATCTATTGCAGACACTTTACTTTTTGCATCATTTACTTTTTTGTCAGCATCTGCAATTAGTCCATTAAAGCTTGTAACAACCTTTGCGTAATGTTCAGGTTGCTTTGAATAATCTTCGTTTAATTTATTTTTATCTTCTACATTTTTTATAGTTACAGAATAAGGACTTTTGACTTCTGTTAAATCTTTGCTTGGCTCAATGTTTGACTGTTGTTTATTTTGAATTGTTTTGCCCTTTCCATCAACTAAACTTCCACTCGGCATTACTGCCTTGTTAGTTCCTAAACTACTCGTTGTTGCCTTTCCAAAGTCCGATACGATAGTTCCCGATGGCGATGTATAGGGAGTAGTTTCTGCTATTGCTGGTGAAATATTTGGCGGTGCTGTATAAGATGTTGACACACCACGCTCTACACCTTGAGGCGATGTGGTTTGCTTTGGGCTTGTGCCGTACTTAGTTTTAAAGTCATTAGCATAAGATAAAATTGCTTCATTATCTACGCCACTTTCTGACATTTGCCTTAAATTCGCATCTAATTGCGATTTTCTTTGTTCGTCTAATATTAAATCTTCTGTTGGCATATTTTATTTGAATATTGGATTACCGTTTGCGTCTAAACCTGCGTATTTTTTACCTTTTATTTCTTCTTTTTTTATAGGTTTCACTCCATCTTTTTTATTTTGCGAAGATACATTTTGTTTTGATTTTTTCCCTAAATCGTCATATCTTTTTACAAGCCCGCCTATTTCAGGCATTTGTCTTGCCATTTCAGCAATAATAGGTTTGTTTTGTGCTAAATATTGCCAATTTTCCGTTAGCGGCACAATCACTTCTTTTGAAATCTTTTTTCCTGTTGGCATTAAAGTACCTGTTTTGTCTTTAACCATTTCGTCTACTAAAGTAATGCCTTTTATTTGGTTGTTTTTAAAGTCTACTGTTGTTGGCTTCATTGGAGATGTGTAACCCAACTTGCCATTTTTGTCAATTGCTTTAAAGCCTTCTAATGGCGTATCGTCTTTATTTGCTTGTGCGCTAAAAACAAATCCAATAGTTTTATCTCCTTCAACTATAGGGTCTATAACTTGCTTAGTTTTACTGTCTGTAATGCCTCCGTTGTTGTTTATAATAAATGCTGAACCGCTTGATTGTTTATCTTTCTTCAAATCCTCGCGTTGTTTTTCATTAAACTTAGAAAGTTGCGTTTTTACTATTTCGTCGTACCTTAACGATGCGCCTTTTTTTATTGATTCATTTACAAAGTCTTCTCTTTCTTTAGCATCTACTATTCCTGCTGCGTTAGCTGCCTTTAATGCCGCATCGGTAAGAGTGTTTCTATACTTAATAATATCAGGTTCGTTTCCTGACACTACATTGCCTATAAACGTTGATTTGTCTTCTGCTATTTGAACTGCATTAATTGATTTGTCATATTTTACAATCCCATTAGGCAACTCTGTTTTCTTTTCACTTGTCCATCGTTTTTCAAAATCTTTACCTCCTAGTACAATATCTAATGCCGATTCAGCATCACCCTTTTCTAGTTTAATTAAATGCCCAAACGCAACAGACATTCCATTAGGGGCTTGCTTCATTCTTTCTTCTAATGGTTTTTGGAGGTATGGAGTTTCCATTTCCATATAACTACGTTTAGGCATTTCAGATTCTTGCGGTACAGTAATAGGCGATGGCGTTGTAAGCGAACCATCTGGGTTAACGGTATATTGCCCTGTTTTATCTTTTGCATTAACGTCTGTTGCGGTATAATCAGTTGCTTTTTTGCCTGCAATAGCCTCTTCGTATTGCGATAAATCGTATTTAGTCCTATCTGTTTTTCTTATCTCGTCAATAGTTCCGTATTCATTTTCTAAATGCCATTTATAAGCGCCTAGCCTTGCCTTTACATCAGCCTTAATCTTTCCTAGTTGTCCTTGACTAACGCCTTTTTTTGATGCTTCATAAACCTCATTGATTGCTTGTGCTGCCCTATCGTGGTATTCTTTTTGTCTTTCGGGGTCAGCGTTAATGTTTACGTTTACGTCTTTACTTAAATCATTTAAAGAGTCTTGACGTTCTGCTTCCGCTTTTTTACGAGCTAATTCCTTGCGTTGATTACTTTCTTCTATTGACTTAGTGATAGTGTCACCCGTACTTTTTATAATAGGCGCAAGGTCAGAGAAAATGCTTTCGCGCTTTCCTGTCATTCCTACCGCACCTGCTAAATTTATTCCTGCCATTAGTTATTTTTTTTATTTTGTTCTATTATTTTTATCCTGTTGGTGGTTTACCTAATGCTGCTCCGCCTACTTCTGCTGCGCTACCTAACACTTGAGCGCCTGCACTTATTATTGCACGTCTGTTTGCGTCTCTGTTGCTATACCAATCACTTTCTGCTTGCCCTGCTGCTTGTTCAGCCATCATTTGCTTTTGGAAGTTTAAATTGTTTACGTCTTGATAAACTCCACTCGCTCCTGTCAACCCTTGTAAATAGTTGGCTACTGCAAGTTGATTTTGTCTTTTTATTGCCGCATCTTCTGCCGCCAATCCTATTCCAAATTTTTGTTGACCTGTGTTTGTTACTGCATTTAAGTAAGGCGCAAATTGCCCACCGCTTTGAATTAAAGCATTTTCTTTATTTAAGTTTACTGCTTGCGAGTAGTTACTAGTTGCTAACGCTTTTTCCTCTTCTGTTAATCCTGTCTTTGCTCTTAGTTTAGCATCTGCAAGCTCCTTTGCCCACATATCATAAGCACCGCTACTTTGTTCAGTTACGGAGGCTGTATTGTAAGGGCTGCTTAATTGCTCCTTTTGCGTTTTTTTTATTTCATCAAGTTTTGATGTATCGCCACTCCAAATTCCCATTATTTTATTTTTTTATTTTGTTCAACCATTATTACACTATAATCTTGAAGTGAATTTTTAATATTTGGCGTAAACTTAATAGTCTCTTCCAAATAATAACCTTCTACCCCTTGAAATCCTTTTTCTCTTTCATTTCCGTTTGTTATATCCATCGGAATGTCTGCCTTAATCCTACCTTGCCAATTAGCAAAATCGTTTTTTAAATTAAACGTTTCAGTTGATTTTTGCTCGTCTGAATTAATCATTGCCTTGTGATGCACTTCTTGCGGTCTTTTGTCAATATTCATTGTTACCGAACCATAGTTCATATATCGCGGGTAACTTTTGTTTAGCACTTGTTTAATTAAAGGCTGCCCTGTATTGCAAGTTGAGTAATAAAGTTCTTGCTCAAACTGACCTGTAGGGTTAATAGTTAAAGGTTCGTTTACGTCAATTGTTACAATATATGTACTTAAAAAACTTGTTATTCTAACATAAATTCCTTGAACAAAAATATAGTACGATATGTGGTTGCCTAATTCTGTTGTTGTGTAATAAGGAAATGTATTTACATTAAACCAAGTTGCAATGTCGTCTGCATTTCCAATACTTGTAATAATAATGTTTTCACTTGTCTTTACAATAGAAAAACCATTACTTCCTCCCAATTCAGGAACTGAACAGTAATACCTTGCTTGATTGTCTTGGTTATGTTCGTAGATTAAATTACTTTCTGTTGGATGTCCGCTAATCATAGAGTTTTGATATGCTCCATAAATCTTAGGCAAAAAACTTAAAAAACATTTTAATTTATTTTCTTTTTCATTCCATACAATAGTATAATATAACATACTTTCAGTATTGTAGTAATCAAACTTTTCCCACCAATCTGTATCTGATAAAGGGTTGCCTGCGTTTGAAGCTAATTTACTTCTATACAATACTGGTACATTTTCAAACCCAAAATATGTAGGCGTTTCGGCTATTACCCAATCTCCTTTAGTGTATGTTGTAGCATCGCTATAGGTAGTATGCTTTCTTATTCCTCTAAATGTCCAAATAGCTTCGTATTTTTCTTGATTCCATCCACCTGTTACTCCATTTCCATCGGCAGGTGCGTCATCATAATTATAGGACGCTATATCAAACAAATCAACATAGTTTTGTAAAAAACTTGACATATTAGCCACATCAGAAATAGGAGTTAACCCATCAGCAGCATACCTCATTAATTTTAGTCCGTAATAGCTAAACCAATATAAAGTGTCGCTTCCGTTTATTGCTTTGCCTTTTATTACGCTCCATTTATGACTTGTCCCAAATTGAGAAAGGTCAACACCTTTAATTCCCATTACTGCACCCGTTCCTAACAATGCTTCGCTGTCTTCTGTAATTAGCTTTCCGCTATTGTTAAAATATTGAGAAGTTATCTTTCTGTCTTGAAGCACTATTAATTTTGTGTTTATAATAGCAAAAGCATTTATCACGCCCCAATTAGTTTCTATCGCTCGTTGGTCGCCTATATTCCAAATTCTATTATTTCCTTGTAGTGCATTTGCTAAATGTTTTTCACTCCAAAAAATACTGTTAGGATTGTTTCTATTTGCCTCTAACTCTAGGTCTGTAATTTCTTTTCCTGATTTAAAAGGATATTTAGGCGTAAAACAAGTGTCATAGGTGTAAGCGTCGTCATTAAATGAAACGTCTTGTATATAATTTTGAATTAAATAATGAGGAAACTTGCCACTCCTTAAGCTTCCGTTTGATTTGTTAAACGAATAAAACCCTAATACTTGACCTTTTACAGTACCAAGTCCAGTTATTGCATCTGAATCTGTTTTATAATATTGTTTTTGCGTAAACGTATTACCTCCGTAAAGTTTATAAGGGGTACTTGCTGTATGCGTGTCTTTGTCGTACCACTTGTCTTGAGGAATTAAAAACGCTGTATAAGAGTCGACACCTAATGGGTACGCTTCATCTCCTTCGTATGGTCTTACGTAGTATGTATTCCAAAAATAAATACTACCTATTGCAATAAGTGGGGATGTTAGTTTTATTGACAAGCACCCTTGATGATATAAATTATCATAAGAATTAAAAAGATTTATGTAATTTCCAACTTGCGCTACGTGCAAATCTTGCGCTGCATCTATTGTTTTTTGCTGAAATCCATTTGCGTTATTTCCAAAATAGTCTAGTCCCCAATTATCAAAAAACGTTGGTAATTGATACGTGTTTTGTGCTGCGTCTACTTGAGTTGCTCTTATGTAATCGCCTGTTTTATGTGTTAACGTTGTGCCGTTATTAATTAAATCAGGACTATGGATAACTAGTCTGTCACCTCTTATTGCATCATAAGGGCTTTCTGTAAGAAATGAGTATAAAGGAAATGGCTCATAATCTAAATTTAATGCACTAATTCCTATTCCTGTTGCAAAAACAGATGCCGCAATCACTGTTCTGCCAAACCTAATATCTTTTATTATGTCTCTTATCAATTCTCCTGTTGGCAGAATATAATTAAAGTCAATATCTGTAACATCCCAATAGTTGTAGTTTAAGTTTATTGTAGGATTTCCGTTGTTTGTTATTTCTTCGTTTGTATGCGTCTTTCTTTTGCAAAAAAACCACGAAGGCGGTGCGTTGTTGTTCCAATACACTTTAACATAAAACAATGTTTCTTCGTGTGGCATATAGCCCATATAATTATTACTACAATACAAAGGGTTGTTAATTCCTTGCCAATGCCAATTTGTATTT